>ERZ1048872.133-NODE-133-length-89436-cov-9.633502_pt1 | contig 89436 bp, 85 predicted proteins | sample MGYA00383100_ERZ1048872 | MGnify/ENA primary metagenome ERZ1048872 (study PRJEB29581, sample SAMEA5548370) | metagenome | biome: marine; feature: coastal; material: water | depth 50 m | study: Short-term variability in the microbial, nano- and picoplankton...
CAAGCTTTATGCAGCACTTTATCGTTTTTGTCCTGTCGGTCTTTGTGGGCTTCCAAGTTATCTGGGGCGTGGCGCACAGCTTGCACACACCGCTGATGGCGGTGACGAATGCGATCTCTTCGATCATCATACTGGGCGCGCTGATGCAAATCGGTTCAGGCTCATCCTTGGTGATCCTGCTCGCAGCGGTGTCGATCTTTATGACAGGCATCAACATATTTGGCGGCTTTCTTGTAACACGGCGCATGCTCGCCATGTTCCAGAAATCGTAAGGGGGCTGGTTCAATGGAATTTGGTTTTACAACAGCAGCTTATGTGGTTGCAGCAGTTCTATTCATACTGTCTTTGGGTGGTTTGTCAGGACAGGAAAGCGCGAAACGCGCGGTATGGTACGGCATCGTGGGCATGGCGCTTGCGGTGGCCGCAACTTTGGTTGGCCCGGGTTCGGGCTATTGGTTCGTGTCGCTTTTGATGATCATCGGTGGTGGCGCAATTGGTTATCAATTGGCGACGAAAGTGCAAATGACGCAGATGCCGGAACTGGTTGCTGCGATGCACTCCTTGGTTGGTCTTGCAGCGGTGTTCGTTGGTTTGATCGCACATATCGAGTTAGGCCGCGTGCTAGCGATGGACGATGCGGCGAAAAAGTCCCTTGAAGGGTTTGCAGCATTGCTGGCCAAGAAAGACGGCGTCGAGATCGGCATTCTGCGGGTTGAGTTGTTTCTTGGAATCTTCATCGGCGCGATCACTTTCACGGGTTCAGTAATTGCGTATGGCAAGCTCGCGGGCAAAGTGGATAGTGCGGCGACAAAGCTTCCGGGCGGTCATATTCTCAACGCGGGTGCTGCAATCTTGTCGGCGATTTGCTTGATCTGGTATATGAACACGGGCGGTGTCTTGCCACTGTTCTTGATGACTTTGGCAGCCTTGTTTATCGGTTATCACCTGATCATGGGCATCGGCGGCGCGGATATGCCGGTGGTTGTGTCCATGCTCAACAGCTACTCTGGCTGGGCAGCCGCGGCGATTGGTTTTTCTCTCGGGAATGACCTGTTGATCGTGGTTGGTGCGCTAGTTGGCTCTTCCGGCGCGATCCTCAGCTATATCATGTGTAAGGCGATGAACCGGTCGTTCGTTTCCGTTATTCTTGGTGGTTTTGGCGGTCCTGCGGGTGAGCAGATGGCCGTCGAGGGCGAGCAAGTGGCAATTGACACAGACGGCGTTGCAGCTGCTTTGAACGAAGCGGATAGCGTCATTCTGATCCCGGGTTACGGCATGGCTGTGGCACAGGCGCAGGCAGCGGTTGCTGAAATGGTGATCAAGCTACGTGCAAAAGGGAAGAACGTGCGCTTTGCGATCCACCCTGTGGCAGGTCGTTTGCCGGGTCATATGAACGTGCTCTTGGCGGAAGCCAAAGTGCCCTATGACATCGTGATGGAAATGGATGAGATCAACGAGGACTTCCCAGAAACGGACGTTGCGATCGTGATCGGCTCCAATGATATCGTGAACCCAGCGGCGCAGGACGATCCGAATTCTCCAATCGCGGGCATGCCCGTGCTGGAGTGCTGGAAAGCCAAGCAAGTGTTCGTCTCCAAGCGCGGACAGGGCACGGGCTACTCTGGCATCGAGAACCCATTGTTCTACAAAGAGAACACGCGCATGTACTACGGCGACGCGAAAGAAAGCTTGAACAAGCTTTTGCCATTGATCGACTAAAACGTACCCTAAAGAATTTAAGAAAGCCCTGCCATTTGGCGGGGCTTTTTTGTTTCAAGTACTGCCGATGACTTGCCCTCGAGGCGTTCTGCGCCACGTATTCTGATGCTTATAAGGATTTCTTCTATAAAAACTATCCTCATCCTTTCGAGTTTCCTTTTCGCTTTAGCCTCCGTCGTGCGGGCAGACGCGACCGTGCGCTTCATCGAAGGCGCGCCGAAAGACCGCTTTGAGATCAGCTCAGACTCCGAGTGCTTGAACGGGCCGCTGACGGTATCTATCGATCTTAAAGACTCCGCAGGTGGGTTGATCTTTGACACCGCAAGCAAGGGTGCGGGCGTTGAAGTGTTTCATCCGTTTGAGTTGACCGCTGGCACCGCTTTGGTGAATCAAGCGCCCGCAGTCATGGACGGTGATACTGCGCTCAGCTTGCGCTTGTCCGAACTGCCAAAAGGACAGATCGTGGCCTTTACTTTGGATGTTGATGACACATGTGGTGCTCGCGAAATCACGGTGACTGGCGCTGAAATTGCTGGTGCACGTGTCAAAGTGAACAGCGTAGAGGGCAGCCAATCGGCAGTCTTTGACGCCACCGCCCGGGTCCGCGTTGATGTTAGTAGTTGCAACGCGTAAGGGAGGCGATGTCGGCCGGTATACCAATGTATTCCGCTAACTTATTGCAATAGAACGATTTTTTTCTTTCCTCTGCGGCGTGCGCAAGCTACTACTAATCTACATCCAAGTTATTAGGTGATTGCCCGTGCCGCCGATCCAAGACCACCCATTGCGTTTCCAACTCTCGAATGAGCTGCACGCACGTCCGTTTCCGACCCTCACAACAGCGTCGCGCGCCGTTTTTCTCGCGCTGAAGCACAGACATGTCGCTGGCGTTGATGCGGTTCAAGCAGACATTGATCATCTGATCATGTTGCTGGATCGCTATGGCGCGGCACATCCGCAGCCCGGTGCGACGCATTATTTCGGCAAACTCGGTAAGCATCGCTTGAAATGGGAGCGCCACACGGAATTTGTGACCTTCACGTTGCTTGTTGATGGCCTGAGCGACCGCGCCTTTGACGCGGCTGATTTCGCTTTATTCCCAGAGGATTGGCTCGCGGCGGCACCGGGTTTGCGGATCACATCGTGTCTTTTGCGAATTGAGCCACAGCAAGATGCAGGGATCATTCGCGAAAAACTATCAGAGTGGTTTGTGCGCGAAAGTCTCGCGGCGAGTTCGGTTTTGGACAGCTCGGGCGTTATCGCAGGGGATTTCCACATTGATGAAGCAGGCCATTCGCGTTTCGCTTTGTTCATCGCGGATGGTGTGGGCCAAGGGCGCATAGGTCGCATTCTGCAACGTCTGTTTGAGATTGAAACTTACAAAGCCAATTCGATGCTGGGCCTTGCCAAATCACGAGAGCTTAGCAAACGCATGGGGCCGCTTGATTTTGAGCTGACGCAATTGATGGGCCAAATGCAAATCAATGGCGATGACGCAGTTGGTCAGCTCGACGAGTTGCTCCGCATCTCGGCTGAGTTGGAGGCGCTACAGGCAAAAACCTCGTTCCGCTTTGGTGCGACGGGGGCCTATGAAGCGATTGTAAACCAACGCATCCAAGTCCTGCGCGAGGTACCTTGGGAGGGGCGCCAAACGCTTGCAGAGTTTATGATGCGCAGGTTTGATCCTGCAATGCGCACCGTAAAAGCGACGCAAGCGCGCCTGGAAACCATGTCGGAACGTGCTGTGCGGGCCTCGCAATTGTTGCGCACACGGGTTGATGTTGATCGCTCTGCGCAGAACCAGAAGTTGTTAGAAAGTATGAACAAACGTGCGGATCTGCAATTGCGATTGCAACAAACGGTTGAGGGCCTTTCAGTGGTTGCGATCAGCTATTATGCGGTGTCTTTGGCGAGCTATCTGCTTTACCCGCTCACAGGGGTGACAGGCACTACGAAAGAGCTTTTGAGCGCCGGTGTAACCCTGCCTGTGGTCTTGATCGTGTGGTGGATGGTACGCCGTATTCGTGGGCATTCGCAGGAATAAGAAGGCGGTTTTTAGACTTATTTCATGTCTTTTGCCCACCATTCTGCTGGTTTCACCCGCGCGCCGCGATGCTTATCAAGCCATAGCGCTACTTTGCGCAGCGGGGAGAGCGCGAGCTTGAGCCAAATCTTGTGTTGCCATTTTGTGAAGTCGCGATTGAACGGGCAAACGCGCATACAAATTGCACAATCCGTCGACATTTTTGCCCAGAATCCGAAACATTTTTTTGCATCGGACGTCCATTTGCGCACACCCTTTATCGAAGAGGTTTGCGTTGACACATCGGGTGCACCGTAAGGCAAGGCTTTGACGGGGCAGGCATCTGCGCATTTGGTGCAAACATTACAAAACTCTGCAACGCCAAGCTTTTTTGGCGCGTCCGACGACAGCGGTAGTGAGGTGAAGATTTTCGAGAACCGCAAGCGGGGTCCAAAGTCAGGGGTGATCACCATCTGATTGCGCGCGTATTCGCCAAGACCCGCTTTCAAGGCGTAGGGAATAACCAGCCCAGTGTCATTCATAGACGCGACGGCCTCATAGCCCAAGTTACGGATATAGGCGGCGAGTTGCATCACGATTGCGGCCTCATGGCTGTATTCGCGCCCCGTTGCGGCCCCCGCTAAAGCAGAGGGGTAGGTTGCGACCAAGTCCTCATCCATTTGATGGCCCAGTACAATCACATGGGTGATGCCTGCGGGTAGATCATTGGGTGCATCGCTCATGTCGCGCGTGTCAACGCGGGAGGCATAGAGCCAACGTTCGTCCAACTCAGTTACCGCACAAAGATCTGCGCCGAAGAAGGCGGCGATACGCTTGATTTCTGCACTTATCTTTGCAGGATCATCAATCGCAGCGCGCTCGGCCGCTACGGGGGTATCATTGGCGATAGGTGCTTGAAACCCTTCGCGTTTTCCTGTTTCTGCGTCGCGATTAGACACCAGGTCAGAGATCAGCCAGGATGCATTTCTAAGGGCAAAGTCGCGTTGCGTGAACCCGTCACCCCTTCGTGGTGCGGCTTCCATACGGTAAGAGGCAAAAAACCCGTCCGTGTGTTTGCTGCGAACCGTGTCGTCCCAAAACGCGCGTGTGAAGATATCGTTGCGTTGCGAAAAACGCTCGAATTCGTCTGTGACGATGATGCCAGCGTCGGTGTCGTTTGGACCCGAGGGATGATTGCTCCGATAAGTCATGCGCCAAGCTTAACTAGCGGTGCGCCTGCCGCAAGTGTTGGATTTGAGTTTATTGGCAAGATGAAGCGACATGGCGTACTCCGATCTGATTGTATCGATTTGCCCGCCGGATCGGAGCTTCACCTTGCGCCCGGGATCGCTCTCCAGCTATCCGGGTGTTTTTGATCTAATCCGTTAAGCTTAATGCAACGTTACGATGCGCGCGTTTCGTCTTCATCTTGCCTGTAAACTCATTATTGGGCGCGTGGACGTAAGAAGGGTCGCGAATAGGCGCGACGCGTCGCCCCCGCACTTTCACGTTTGTGAAAAATAGTTGGGATACAAAGATGAAAATTGGATTTATTGGACTTGGTAATGTTGGCGGGAAACTGTCTGGCAGTTTGCTACGCAATGGCGTTGATCTGAGCGTGCATGATTTGGACCCTGCGCTTGTTGAACGCTTTGTCGCGCAAGGTGCGCGTGATGGCGGCGATCCCGCTGCGATGATGCGCGACTGTGATGCGGTAATCACTTGCCTGCCAAGCCCTGCGGCCTCTGATGCGGTGATGAACCAGATGCTAAGCGAAGTGCGCGAAGGTAAAATCTGGATGGAAATGTCCACGACGGATGAAGCCGAAGTTAAGCGCCTTGGCGCGAAAGTGATCACAGCAGGTGGGGCGGCCGTCGATTGCCCGGTTTCTGGCGGATGTCACCGCGCGGATACTGGCAATATTGCAATTTTCGTGGGTTGCGCGCGCGATACGTTTGAGCAGATCTTGCCATTGCTTACTATTATGGGACGGCGCGTCTTGCATACGGGTGGTCTGGGTTCTGCGAGCATTTTGAAGGTGATCACCAACTATCTGGCGACCGCCAATCTGGTGTCTGTCGCCGAAGCGCTCACCGTTGCTAAAGGTGCGGACATGGATCTGGGGACTGCCTTTGAAGCTATCCGAATTTCATCTGGAAATTCTTTTGTGCATGAGACAGAAAGCCAAGTCATTTTGAACGGGAGTCGCGATATTTCGTTCACCATGGATCTTGTCGCAAAGGATATTGGTCTTTTCCAAGCGGTCGCGGATCGTGCGAATGTGCCTCTGCAGCTTAACCCATTGTTGATTGATATTTTCAACGACGGCATTGAGCGGTTTGGCCCAAGAGAGTTGTCACCAAATATTATCAAACGTTTGGAAGAGGTTACGGATCTGGATGTCACGGCGCCCGGCTTTCCGGCTGAGATGACGGACGACGAACCCGAAGAGCGTGGTGCAGAAGTAATTGTACGTCGTTAGAGCGCGTCGTACGTGCAAGAAGGTCTCGCCAACAGCCACCAGAGAGGGTAGGGGAAGAAATCTCTACCTCTCCGCAAAGGCCCCTTTCTTATGTCTGATCCTGTGATTGCCACGCTCACTGCCTCGCCACCGCGTCGTTGGACGGGTACTGTTATGCTTGGGCTGCTTGGAGTGTTGCTGATTTATTTGGCGTTTTCAGTGCCATTTGGTGTGTCGCAGATCGTTTTGATCCTATGTGGTGCAAGTGTGATCGCGGCAGCAAGCCGACTTTACACGGCTACGGCGCAAATGATTGAGTTGACCAAGACAGAGCTGCGCGTGAAAGATGGGGTTGTGCTGACAGAGCTGTCAAACATCGCCAATGTTGAGCGTGGGGCCTTTGCGTTCAAACCCTCTAACGGGTTTCTTGTAACAACCAAGCAAAGCGGGCCACGTCGTTGGTCACCCGGGATGTATTGGTGTTTCGCAAAGCGCATTGGCATTGGAGGTGTCACCGGAGCGCCGCAGTCAAAGGGCATGGCCGAAACCCTGTCCATTTTGATTGCCGAGCAAGATCTTAAATCCTGAAACGAAAAGCGCCGCGCCAGATGAAACTGACGCGGCGCTTTTTTCAATGTTGCGGTTGCTTACCCGTTTGCGTCCCAAACGATCTGAGGGGCGTATCGGGGGCGAGTGTAGACGAATGTCTCAATCACCCGTGGAGCCAAGCCAACGCTGAAAGCTGGATCATAGTCCGACGCTGTTTCGACTAGAATGATGCGTTCGTTGTTGATCAATGTGGGCAGCAGATCATCGTATTCGTTCACATCGCGGTTCCGCAGCTTTGGAATATCGCCGCGGAGCTGGGACCAATCCACGTTGAATTTGTTGTTGTTACCATCCCAACGGAGCAATGTGACACGCAGCGCAGTTTCACCCGAGCTTTGGCCAGACAGATCCATATAAATTTTGCGCGCATTGGTCATATATTGCGGAGTAATCGCGAGCGTTTCACGGCTGATCATATCGCTAATCGTATAGGCAGTCTTTTCTGCCACCGCTTGTGCGCGGTAAGCTTCAAAGTAGGTGAACATTGCTGCGTAAGCCCAAAAGACGACTGGAAAGATGATCGCCGCTTCGACGGAGGCAGTGCCTTTGGTATCTTGCAGAAACCCGCGTATTTTTGACAGGAGTGACAGTTTCATAGCGATTACCTCGGTTCCTGGTTGAATGCTGACACAGCGACCAAGGCGCTTTTGCCATTCTGATCGGTCGTGCGGTCAAGCGCGAGTTGTGAGGTCGGGAAGACCGGATCATAGAGCATACAAGCCCGTACGATCATCAACTCGTGTGATTGACCCGCAGTAAATTCGCGCACGGGGTTCAAGACTTCGGATTCACCCGCCGCATGTTGAACACAATCGACCGTGTTGGGCAGCTTGGTGTAATTGCGTGGATCGCTTGAGATCATTTCCAAGCGAAGATTGGCTTCGCAATTTTCAAATATCACCGCACCGTCACAGATCATCCCACGCACTTGGTCGTGTGTGTAGTTTGCCCCTGTGCCTACGCGGACCTCGCGCATTGCGATGTCGAGACCGCGCTCGAGCAAGGTTTGACGGACCGTGATGATCCCCATTTCTATGCTCGAGGTCAGGATCATAGCGAACACAGGGAACACCAGTGCGAATTCGACCGTTACGTTACCGCGCTCACCGCTGCGGAAATTACGGACTGTATTAAGAAGCTTTTTCATTGTGTGAGCCTCAGCTGGTTAATCTGGCGCGCGATTGCGTCAAATGCTTCGGAGATTTCGATACCTTCCACCCGGAAGAAGTGACTGGGGGAGGAGGCGCAATTTGCCATGACATCTGCGCCGTGATCGTCGACCTCAAAGCCGATGGACCAGATAACGATGCCTGCGTCTTTGGATGCGTCGCAGATGTCATCTAGAAGCGCGTCGCCTTGAGCCGCGTCATGTGTGAACCAGTAGTACCGACTATAGTAGTGACGGTTCACATTACGGCGGAGATAATACCACAGGTTATAACGACTCCAGTGGTAGTAATCAGAGGATGAGTCATAAGCCCAGCTTTTGATCCGCATAGAGGAGCTGTTCTTACCATCCGTCATCAAAACCACAGTTTTGAGTGTCTCTGTGTCATCGAACGCAGCAGGACGGTTGTCAAAGACGCTGTCGATGTCGTTGCTTGTCACGAGCGCGTTCACGACCGGATTGAAGGCTGGGTCAAGCATTGCCGCGGCCCATTTCATACCCATGAAGATCTGTGTACCCGCACGCGGCTGTAGCTGAGCGATTTGCGCATTTAGAGCACTCGCATCCTGGCTAAACGCTGTGATCCGCTCGTAGGAATAGCGTGGGCAGATCGTGTCTGTCAGCTGGTTTGCGCCAGAATAGTTCCATTGGAAGTGCTGCATTTGATCGTAGGTTACGCTCAGATCAAGTTCAGTTTCGCTATAGGCAGAATCTGCCATCTCGACACAGTGAGAATAGTTGTGACGATGATTTGTATTCAGCTCGTTGTAGATCTTTGGGCCCGCATTTACGTGCTGGGAGTAGGGGACCAAGGACACAGAAACGAGGTCTTCGTTTTCTGGGCTAAGAACTGTGTTCACAAAGGATGTCGCAGCACTGCGCAATTGCGTCATCTTGCTGCCATCTTCCATCGAACCGGAGATATCCAAAACCATCGAAATCTCGACGTTTGCAATCCGCTCTTCCGCGACACCGGCAGCGGTTGCGTTCAACGTATCAACGCCCGCCATTTTCATGAAAGCGGTTGTTGTGATGGACTGCGCTTCAGCGCCAACCGTTTTATAGTTGATGCCTTGGTCAACCGTGACGTTTGAGAGAAAACTCTCCAAACCAGCGGTTTCAAAGTAGTCATCAACCACTGCTTGTGGCGTTTGCGTTTGATCGAGATCAGCCGCAGACAGGATTGCGCGATCCAGAGTGTGTTGTAGAACAGTGCGATCGCGTTCTGAGCGCATCAGGTCGACCCCGATACCGCCTATCGTTAAGATCATAAGCACCATAAAGACTGCAAAAATGACAAGGCTGCCACTCTCATCGTCTTTAAACGAAGCTAAAGGGCTGCGCTGATCAGCGCGACCTTCAATCGGCTCAAGGCCGGAATGGTGATTTGTGTCCCGCATTTCAGTCGGTCCTTTCATGTCTTTCCTCTGCCAACTCGGCGCAGAGAACCTATTTATCTGATGGAAGTTCTGTTCCTCGCTTGTGGCAAAAATGGGGCGCAAAACAGGAGATTACATGCCTTGAATTGCGACTTTCGAAACAGTCACTGGGTGTCAGCCTATGATTGTTTCACATTTCACGCGTAGGTGAGGCGATCTGTGGAGAAGCAGCCATAAATGAGGAAAAGAATCGGGACCTTATTCCAAGATAGGTCTTAATTAGGTCGCTTATGTTAACAAATTCGCTGTAGGGTCTCGTTATCAAAGCCAAATAGGGTTTGACGTCTAATTCTAGGAGATAGGTATGACGAACGCGAATGAACCGAGTTTCCGCGAGAGTGTGGATATGATGTTTAATAGGGCTGTGGCTTTGTTAGATTTGCCGCCCGGGCTTGAAGAGAAAATTCGCGTTTGTAATGCGACCTACACTGTGCGTTTCGGGGTGCGTTTGCGGGGTAAGATTGAAACCTTTACTGGATATCGCTCTGTTCACTCGGAGCATATGGAACCTGTTAAGGGTGGTATTCGCTTCGCGATGGGGGTCAATCAGGACGAGGTCGAGGCTCTGGCCGCTTTGATGACCTATAAATGCGCTTTGGTCGAAGCGCCGTTTGGTGGCTCTAAAGGTGGTCTGCGTATCGATCCGCGCCTTTATGAGGAACATGAACTTGAGTTAATCACGCGGCGCTTTGCCTATGAGCTGATCAAACGCGATTTGATTGATCCTGCGCAAAACGTACCTGCCCCTGATATGGGCACGGGAGAGCGTGAAATGGCGTGGATTGCCGATCAATATAATCGCATGAACACCACCGATATTAATTCCAAGGCCTGCGTGACTGGTAAACCTTTGAACGCAGGTGGCATCGCTGGGCGCGTCGAGGCCACGGGGCGCGGTGTGCAATATGCGCTGCGTGAATTTTTCCGCGATGAGCTTGGTCTGAAGAAGGCGGGGCTCTCAGGTACTTTGGATGGCAAGCGTGTTGTTGTCCAAGGCCTCGGTAATGTTGGGTATCATGCTGCCAAGTTTCTTAATGAAGAAGATGGCAGTAAAATCACTGGAATCATCGAGCATGATGGTGGCTTGTTCAATGAGGGTGGTCTGGATGTCGAAGCCGTACGGACATGGATCACAGAACATGGCGGTGTGAGCGGCTATCCTGATGCGCGCTATGATGAGAATGGTGCAGCGATCATGGAAGAAGACTGCGATATCCTTATTCCAGCGGCTTTGGAGGGGGTAATCAACCTCAGTAATGCAGAGCGGATCAAAGCCCCTCTGATCATTGAAGCGGCGAACGGCCCTGTTACGGCGGGCGCGGATGAAATCCTGCGCAAAAAAGGGGCAGTCATTATTCCAGACATGTATGCCAATGCAGGTGGTGTGACGGTGAGTTACTTTGAATGGGTAAAGAACCTTAGCCACATTCGCTTTGGTCGTATGCAGCGTCGCCAAGAAGAAGGGCGCCATCAGTTGGTTGTGGATGAGTTGGAGCGCTTGAGCTCTGACAAAGGGCTTGGCTGGCAATTGTCGCCGGGTTTCAAAGAGAAATATCTGCGCGGTGCGGATGAATTGGAATTGGTACGCTCTGGCTTGGACGACACGATGCGGATTTCGTATCAAGCGATGCGTGATGTCTGGCATAGCCGCGATGACGTAGAAGATCTACGCACGGCGGCTTATTTAGTTGCGATCAATAAGGTAGCTGCGAGCTATCGCGCGAAAGGGCTATAGGCATTTTTAAGATCATATCGCTGTAAGAAAGGCGAAAAAGACACGCAATGTCGCAGAGGCATTGCGTGTGCTTAATTTTCTAGTTTAGGTCTATCTCTGAAACGTCAAGGAGAGAGGCATGAGGTTTTCAGGACTTCGCATTCTCAAAGAGGGTCTAACAGGAAATAAAGGGTGGGGAGCGCATTGGCGCGATCCTGAGCCTAAGTCGCACTACGACGCGATTATCATTGGCGGGGGCGGTCATGGGTTATCCACGGCCTATTACCTTGCGAAGAACCATGGCCTGAACAATATTGCTGTTCTTGAGAAGGGCTACATTGGCGGTGGCAATGTAGGGCGCAACACCACGATTGTGCGGGCCAACTATTTCCTGAACGGAAATTCTGAATTTTACAGCCATTCCTTAAAGCTTTGGGAGGGGCTGGAAAAAGATTTGAACTACAACGTCATGCATTCCCAACGTGGCCTGATCAACCTTTTCCATTCTGACGGACAGCGCGACGCGTTTGTGCGGCGTGGAAATGCGATGGTAAACCAAGGCGATGACGCGATTTTGCTGGATCGTGAGGGTGTGCGCAAACATCTGCCTTATCTTGATTTCGACAACGCTCGTTTTCCGATCTATGGCGGCTTGCTTCATCCACGTGGCGGCACAGCCCGTCATGATGCGGTGGCTTGGGGGTTTGCGCGCGGCGCGAATATGCGCGGCGTAGACATTATCCAGAACTGCGAAGTCAAAGGCATCGACATAGAAAATGGCGCGGTCACGGGTGTGCAAACAACACGCGGGGCCATCAAGGCCAAAAAAATCGGGATGACAGTCGCAGGACGCTCTGGCCAAGTCGCGGCAATGGCAGGCATGCGCCTGCCGGTTGAAAGCCATGTTTTGCAGGCTTTTGTGACCGAAGGGCTAAAACCCGTGATTGACCATGTGATCAGTTTTGGCATGGGACATTTTTATATTTCACAGTCCGACAAGGGTGGCTTGGTCTTTGGCGGTGATCTGGATTTCTATGCTTCGTATGCATCGCGCGGCAACTTGCCGATGAAAGAGCATGTGATGGAAGCGGGCATGACGCTGATGCCAATGATTGGCGAAGCAAAGGTTCTTCGGTCCTGGGGCGGGATCATGGATATGACGCCCGATGGCAGTCCGATTATTGATAAAAGCCCTGTGGAGGGACTCTATATCAACGCAGGCTGGTGTTACGGCGGGTTCAAAGCTGTACCCGGATCAGGGTCTGTGTTCTCGCATTTGATCGCGACCGATCAACATCACAGTGAGGCGACCGGCTTTAGGCTTGATCGGTTCCGCACAGGTGTTGGCATAATTGATGAAGAGGGCACCGGCTCTCAGCATAACTTGCACTAGGATTCTTGAGAGTATGGCAGCCTACGGCGTGAGTTTATTTGGCAAGATGAAGCGCGAGAGCGTTAAAGAGGGAATGACATGCGTTTGAAATGTCCGCTGTGCGGGGAGCGTGATCGCCGCGAGTTTTACTATTTTGGGGATGCTGTGGTTTTGGCGCGTCCTGATCCTGATGCGGGCATATCTGCGTGGGATGACTACTTGCATAACCGTGACAATCCCGCAGGTGTCACGCGCGATTTATGGCAGCACGAAGCAGGATGCGCTGCTTGGATCGTTGTGACGCGCGATACGGTCAGCCATGAGGTGTTAGATACAGCCCTCGCGTCCGACTTGAAGAGAGCGATGTCATGAGGATTGAAAACAAAGGTCTGATTGATCGCACGCAGCCTGTGAATTTCACGTTTGATGGGCATCACTATCAAGGATTTGCGGGCGATACGGTTGCTTCTGCTTTGTTGGCGAATGATCAGCGTTTGATGGGGCGGTCTTTCAAGTATCACCGTCCAAGGGGCGTGTTGACGGCGGGCAGCGAAGAGCCGAACGCCTTAGTCACGATCAAACGCGGGCAAAATGTTGAGCCCAACGTGCGTGCAACCGTGCAAGAGATTTACGACGGCCTAGAGGTGCGCTCGCAAAACGCGTGGCCGACGCTTGGCTTTGACGCGCTAGCGGTGAATGATCTGGCTGCGCCTTTCTTTAGTGCAGGCTTCTATTACAAAACCTTCATGTGGCCGCGCGCCTTTTGGGAGCGAGTGTATGAACCGCTTATTCGCCGTGCCGCAGGTTTGGGCGGGCTAAGTGGGACCTCCAATGATGTGGAATATGAGAAAGCCTTTGCGTTTTGCGATGTCTTGATCATCGGCGCTGGGCCTACGGGGCTAATGGCTGCGCTAGAAGCGGGCCGTGCCGGTGCGGATGTCATTCTGGCCGATGAAGATGCGCAGGCGGGTGGCCGTTTGCTTGGCGAAACTTACGAGATTGACGGACGCACAGGGCAGGATTGGGCTGCGGCAGTGATTGCTGAGCTGTCGAGCATGAACAATGTGCGGATTATGTCACGTACGACCGTCACTGGGGTCTACGACCAAGGCACATTCGGCGCACTTGAGCGAGTAACGGCCCATACAACCCCACGCGCAGATGCGCCGCGCGCGTGTTTCTGGCGCATCGTTGCCAAATGTTCGATCCTTGCAGCAGGCGCGCTGGAGCGGCCTATCGCGTTTCAAAATAATGACCGCCCCGGCATCATGACCGCGGGCGCTGTGCGTGCTTATCTGAACCGATGGGGTGTTACTGCGGGTCGCGATATTGTTGTGTTTGGTAACAATGATGATGCGCACCGCACTGCGTTGGATCTAAGCGCGGCAGGTGTGCATGTGGCCGCGTTGGTCGATAGTCGTCCTGATGTGCAGGTAAGCGGCGATTTCCCCGTATACGCAGGCGCGCAGATTTGTGGCGCGAGTGGGCGGCAGGGACTAGAGTCCGTGACCATCCGTACGCAGAGTGGGACAGAAAGGATTGCCAGCGAATGTTTGGCGATGTCGGGGGGGTGGAACCCCTCTGTGCATATGACGTGTCACATGAATGGACGTCCCGAATGGCGTGAAGACATTGCAAGTTTTGTGCCGCGCGCGGGAATGATCCCAGGGATGGTGACGGCTGGTGCCTGCAATGGAACCTTCTCGACGCATGGTGCCTTGCTGGAGGGGCGCAAAGCTGCAGAAAAGACTCTGGTGGCCCTAGGCAAGAAAGCCATTCAGAGCGATCTGCCTGAAGCAGAAGATGCGCCTATTCATATTAGCCCGTTGTGGGCTGTTGGTGGGACAGGGCGTGCGTGGCTCGACTTCCAAAACGATGTGACTGTGAAAGATGTGAAACAAGCAGCGAAAGAGAACTTTCGCTCTGTCGAGCATATGAAACGTTACACGACGCAAGGGATGGCGACGGATCAAGGTAAGAACTCTAACGTGAACGCTTTGGCCATTCTTGCGGATGTTACAGGACGCGGTATTCCGGAGACGGGGACAACCACGTTCCGTCCTCCCTACACACCTGTGTCGATTGCGGCGATGGGGGCAGGGGCCGAGGGTAAGGGGTTTGCGCCTGAGCGTTTGGTCACCTCGCACGAGAGCACAGTGGCGCAGGGTGCGCCGATGATCGAAGCGGGGATGTGGTATCGTCCAAGCTATTTTCCGAAAGAGGGTGAAACAAATTGGCGTCAGTCGTGTGACCGTGAAGTAAATATGGTGCGCAGCAGCGTTGGTATTTGCGATGTGAGCACACTAGGCAAGATTGATATCCAAGGGCCAGACGTGGCCGCATTTCTGGATTTCGTTTACATCAACACCTTCAGTACCTTAAAGCCCGGACGCGTGCGTTACGGTCTCATGCTGCGTGAAGACGGAACCGTGATGGATGACGGCACCACTGCGCGTCTTTCGGATACCCATTACGTGATGACCACGACCACCGCCGCCGCCGGCGCTGTGATGCGTCATCTGGAATATGTGCATCAATGTTTGCGTCCTGAACTGGACGTGTCGATGATCTCTGTGACGGAACAATGGGCGCAATTTGCCGTCGCTGGTCCAAAATCGCGTGAGTTATTGAACGAGTTGCTTGATGCGCCCATCGACAATGACAGCTTTCCTTTCATGGGCTGTGGTGACGTCGCCATCGGGGGGGTGAACGCGCGTTTGTTCCGCATCTCATTCTCCGGTGAGCATGCCTATGAGATTGCCGTGCCCGCGCGCTACGGCGCTGCGCTGTTCAATGCGCTGAATGAACACGCGGCAGCGTTGGGCGGTGGTCCTTATGGCATGGAAGCGCTCAATGTGCTGCGGATCGAAAAGGGTTTTATCACGCATGCCGAAATTCACGGGCGGGTGACGGCCTTTGATATCGGGATGGGGCGGATGATCTCTGCAAAGAAGGATTGCATCGGCCAGACTATGGCGGCGCGCGAGGGGCTTGTTGGTCCTGATCGCGAGCAATTGATCGGTCTGAAACCGATTGGTGCCGTGAAGCAGCTCACAGGTGGCGCGCATTTGTTTGAGCCTGAGAGCGAGCCGACGCGACAAAACTCGATTGGCTATGTGACCTCTGTTGGATTTTCCCCGACTGAAGTTAGCTTTCTTGGGATGGGGTTCTTGATGAACGGACGTGCGCGCCATGGGGAGACGATTAAGCTGATTGACCATATGCGTGGGATCGAAACACTTTGCGAGATTTGCGATCCTGTGTTCCATGATCCAGAGGGGGGCAAGCCACGTGGTTGATTTAATGGCAAAAACACCGGCTGAGGGGCTGTTACCTGTCACAATGGGTGGTTTGAACCTGCGCGAAGTCGCGCTGGGTGTTATGACCTCTCTCGCGCCATTTAAGGACCAAGATGCCCAAGTGGAAAAGCTGCTTGGAGGTGTGTTGCCTAAAGTAGGACGCTCCGTTTCGAAAACGGGGCAAGAGGTCGTTTGGTTCTCGCAAGGGCAGTATTTGGTAATCGGCGGCGCGGTGGATATGAGCCTTGCCGAACATGCGGCGCTTACGGATCAAAGCGATGCGTGGTGTGCAATCACCCTTGAGGGGGTGGGCAGTGAAGCGGTGCTTGCGCGACTTGTTCCAGTTGATCTGAGGGTGGTCACATTCAAACGTGGACATGCGTTGCGCAGTCAGCTGGGGCATATGCCGTTACATATAACGCGTAAAGGCAAAGACGCGTTTCGCTTGATGACCTTCCGTTCGATGGCGGGCACAATGGTGCATGAGGTGACGCATAAGATAAGGCTTCTGTCAGCGCGCGGGTGACTTTTGGGCTTAGATGACCTAAATACACCGTCACGACGGGTGAGGAGTATAAGGCTATGAAGATGTCGCATTTTGTAAGCTGTGTCACGCTTTGTGTGTTTGTGGCCATGCCTGCTGCCGCGAAATCCAAGAAGGATAAGTTCTGCGAAGAGCTAGCGTATGCCAGCCAGCAAATGGCTGATTTGCGTAAAGGTGGCAGCGACGAAAAGGAAGCGCAGCTGATAGTTGCCGGGCAATATGACGACGACCAGTTAAACCACTTGCAAATGATCCCCTACCTCAGCAGCTTTGTGTACGGTCTAGATAAGGAAAAGCTGCAAGGCGATGTGGAAGCGTCGTTTTCGGAGCAATGCAAAGGCTTCAATGGCTAACTGGACTCTGTCAGCGCTGCGATAGATACTGAGCGCATGAGCCTGCCCCCCGGATTCCTTGATGAACTGCGCACGCGCCTCAGCCTTTCGCAGGTTGTGGGTCGCAAAGTGATGTGGGATTCTCGCAAGTCCAATCAGGGCAAGGGCGATATGTGGGCACCATGCCCGTTCCACCAAGAAAAATCTGCTTCTTTTCATGTAGATGACCGAAAAGGGTTCTATTATTGCTTTGGATGTCAGGCCAAAGGTGATGCGATTTCCTTTGTGCGTGAGACCGAAAACGTTGGCTTTATGGAGGCCATCGAAATCCTTGCAGGCGAAGCCGGATTAGAGGTTCCAAAGCAAGATCCGCGTGCGCAGCAAAAAGCAGATGAGCGCACAGAGCTTGTCGATGTGATGGAGCAAGCGGTGCAGTTTTTCCGTCTGCAATTGCGTACTGGCAACGCTTCTGAGGCGCGCGGCTATCTCGATCGGCGCGGCTTGAAAGAAGCGACACAAGAGCGGTTTGAGATCGGCTTTGCGCCTGACGCATGGCAAGGGCTTTGGGATCATTTGAGCGGTAAGGGCGTTTCGGCTGAGAAGATCCTCGCGGCGGGTCTTGCCAAACCGTCAAGCAAAGGCGGCAAGCCCTATGACACGTTCCGCAATCGCATCATCTTTCCCATTCGCGATGCGCGCGGGCGTTGTACGGCCTTTGGGGGTCGTGCGATGGATCCCAATGACAACGCAAAATATCTGAATTCGCCGGAAACGCTTTTGTTTGATAAGGGGCGCAGCCTCTATAACCACGGTCCCGCCCGCGAAGCCGCTGGCAAAGGCGCGCCGCTAATCGTGGCCGAAGGCTATATGGATGTGATTGCGCTTGCGGAGGGGGGCTTTGGCGCGTGCGTCGCGCCGCTTGGCACCGCTATCACGGACAACCAGTTGCATCTGTTGTGGCGGATCTCGGATGAGCCGATAATTGCGCTTGATGGCGATACGGCGGGTCTACGTGCGGCGCAGCGTTTGATTGATCTGGCGCTGCCATTGTTGGAAGCTGGCAAAAGCTTGCGATTTGCGCTGATGCCAGAGGGCAAAGACCCCGACGATCTGATCCGCGCGGAAGGCCCAGAGGCGGTGCAGCGAGTGATCGACGGTGCGATGCCCATGGTACAATTACTCTGGGACAAAGAGATCGAAGGCAAGAATTTCGACAGTCCCGAACGCAAAGCCGCGCTCGATAAGACGCTGCGTGAAAAGCTGATGCTCATTCGCGATCCGTCTATCCGTTCGCATTATGGCCAGGCTATTAAGGATATGCGCTGGCAATTGTTCCGTGCTGGATCTGGCGGAATCAGTTCGAAAAAGCCGTGGGCAAAGGGCAAGCGCGGCGATTGGCGCAATCCGCCACCTGCACCGGCGACCGCCAGTACCAAAGCCTCGCTTTTGGCGGGTGCGGGCGAAGATACTCAGCGCCAAATGCGCGAAGCAGTGATCATCGCGAGCTTGATCTGCACACCGGATGTTGTTGCCGAATTCGAAGGCCAGTTGGAAGAGTTGCACGTGAGCACGCAGGAGCACCGCGCTTTTCTCGATCTGATCCTTGTTCATTCTAGTCATGGTCCAGAAGTGTTGCGCGAAAAAATTGTTGACGCGCGCGGTACCGATAGCCTTGAAAATCTGCTCGGCGCGGGCCATGTGGCGATTACACCCTGCGTTCGCCGGCCTGGTGACATAGAGATGGCGATGATGGCAATCTCTGAAGAATTGGCCAAACTCGAAGCGGAGCAAGGGCTAAGCGCAGAAGTGGCTGAAGCGGCAGAAGACCTCGTGGGGCTCGCTGATGAAAGTGTGACCTGGCGGTTAGGGCAAGCAGCGCAAGCGCGAAATCTCGCGATGCGCAGTGAACATGAAGACAAGGCTGAATATGATACCGCCCCGAATGGCGCGCGAATCAGTCGTGACGAGAAAAGTGCTTTTGATGCTTTGCTCGGGAAGTTGAACGTTACCAAAGAGCCATGAATTGGCATTTTGGTGAGGAATAGGTAAAGAAATCAGGGTAAACGGGTTTTCGAATCACTTTCACGCGCTATGATTCGAAACAGTCGAATCACTTCGATGTTGTGCAATTGATTCGAACCGTAGCCAATTCAGGGGCTTAGCGCCCCATACAGGAGCATCTGCATGGCCGCCAAAGATAATGACGACCGCAAATCCGACGATCAGGACTCTGCGCATACGCTCGATATGAGCCAAACCGCCGTCAAGAAAATGATCGCCGACGCGCGCGAGCGCGGGTTCATTACATATGACCAGTTGAACGCGGTTTTGCCGCCGGATCAGGTTAGCTCGGATCAGATCGAGGACGTCATGTCGATGCTCTCTGAAATGGGCATTCAGGTAACCGAAGAAGACGAAGACGCCGAAGAAGAAGACAAGGGTACTACCGATCTCGTTGCGGCGGGGACCAACAAAGAAGTCGCCGTTTCCACGGCCGCTTCCGAAAAGTTGGATCGTACTGACGACCCTGTGCGTATGTACTTGCGTGAGATGGGCTCTGTCGAACTGCTGTCGCGGGAAGGCGAAATCGCCATTGCCAAGCGCATTGAGGCAGGTCGCAATACGATGATTGCAGGGCTGTGCGAAAGCCCGCTGACCTTCCAAGCGATTACAATTTGGCGCGACGAGCTTCTTTCCGAAGATATTTTGTTGCGTGATGTCATCGATCTTGAAGCTACATTTGGAGATCAGATGGGCGAAGAGGAAACCACGCCTGTTGTGCCTACCGCTGCCAATTCAACGACTGCGCCAAAGGCCGAAGGGATGGCTGAACTTGATGCGGACGGCAACCCGATCACTAGTGATGACGACGATGATGATGAAGATGAACAGGCGAATATGTCGCTTGCTGCGATGGAAGCTGCGCTCAAGCCGCAGGTTTTGGAGTCTTTGGAGGTTATTGCTGGTCTCTACGAGCAGCTTTCTCAAATGCAAGACAGTCGGATTTCGGCGACTTTGAACGAAGACGATAGTTTCTCTGACAAGCAAGAGGCGAACTATCAAAAGCTGCGTTCCGAGATTGTTGTTTTGGTCAACGAGATGCACTTACATAATAACCGCATAGAGGCGTTGATCGATCAGCTCTACGGTATTAACCGCCGCGTTATGAGCATCGATAGCTCCATCGTGAAGCTCGCAGACCAAGCGCGCATCAACCGCCGTGAATTTGTTGAGGCATATCGAGGTCGTGAGCTTGACCCGAACTGGCTGGAAGAAATGGCTGGTAAGGCGGGGCGTGGTTGGCAGATGTTCATCGAACGCTCAACCGACAAAGTTGAAGAATTGCGTGCTGATATGGCGCAAGTCGGTCAATATGTTGGTCTCGATATCTCCGAATTCCGCCGCATTGTGCAGCAGGTTCAGAAAGGCGAAAAAGAAGCGCGTCAGGCCAAGAAAGAAATGGTCGAAGCGAACCTTCGCTTAGTGATTTCCATTGCCAAGAAGTATACTAACCGTGGCCTGCAATTCCTTGATTTGATTCAAGAAGGTAACATCGGCCTGATGAAAGCGGTCGATAAGTTTGAATACCGTCGTGGCTATAAATTTAGCACCTATGCGACATGGTGGATTCGTCAGGCAATTACCCGCTCCATTGCTGATCAAGCCCGCACAATTCGTATTCCAGTGCACATGATCGAGACGATCAACAAACTGGTGCGTACAGGTCGTCAGATGCTCCACGAAATCGGTCGTGAGCCGACACCAGAGGAACTGGCAGCCAAGCTGCAAATGCCTCTGGAAAAAGTACGCAAGGTCATGAAAATTGCGAAAGAGCCGATTTCTTTGGAGACGCCGATTGGTGACGAGGAAGACAGCCAACTTGGTGATTTCATTGAGGATAAGAATGCGGTTCTGCCTTTGGATAGCGCCATTCAGGAAAACCTCAAAGAGACGACAACGCGAGTTCTGTCCTCGCTCACGCCGCGTGAAGAACGGGTTTTGCGGATGCGTTTTGGTATCGGTATGAATACCGATCACACTCTTGAAGAGGTGGGTCAGCAGTTCAGCGTAACGCGCGAACGAATTCGTCAGATCGAAGCGAAGGCTCTGCGTAAACTTAAGCATCCAAGCCGTTCTCGCAAGCTGCGCAGCTTCCTGGATCAGTAAGGGGGGCAACATGTCGCTTTTTTCGCGCCTATTTGGTTCTAAAACACCGGAGGCCTCTGTCGATATGTTGGTTGAGTATCAGGGCTTTCACATCACGCCTGAGCCAATGAAAGAAAGCCAAGGCTTTCGCTTGTGTGCGGTGATTGAAAAAGAAATAGGCGGTGAGGTGAAAACCCACCGCCTTATTCGCGCAGATACAATCGCTGATATTGAGCAATGTCGCGAGGCGTCTATCGCCAAAGCCAAGCAGATGATTGACCAAATGGGCGAGCGTCTGTTTTAGGCTATTGTCACGACGGACATGACTTTTGGGTCAAAATAGCGTATAGGTACTCTCATCAAAGGGAGACGCTATGATCTTTTTGAAAAGAATTCTTACTCTTCTCGTTGTTATTATTTTAGGTTTGGTGCTGGTTTCTTTCTTGTTGCCGCGCGACGTCAAAGTTGCAAGATCGATTGAAATCGATGCGCCTGCGACAGAGGTTTTTGCCAAGGTAAATGGTTTAAAAGTAGGTGCAGATTGGTCACCCAGGCTAGTCTGTGATCCAAAAGTGAACTTGCAGTATTCAGGTCCTGACACCGGTGTCGCAGCCAAGCTCGAGTGGACCTCGGAACATTCCCAGGTCGGCATTGGCAAGCAGCAAATCGTTGAAAGTATTGAGAGCCAGAACGTTGTCACCGCCCTAGATTTCGGTGGGCAGGGCACTGCATTGGCAGCGTTTAACCTTGTGGAGGCGGATGGCAAAATCACGATCACTTGGGATCTGGAAACCGACATGGGCATCAGCCCGATTGGCCGCCACATGGGGCTCATGATGGATAAGTGGGTTGGAGGCGACTATGAGGTTGGTCTTTCTAACCTTAAGGCCATGATCGAAGGGTGATTTCGGTTTCTGAGTCTCCCAAGCCACACTAGATACTGCGTCTCCAAATACCCTCTACCCAAACTCTAGCGGAGGGCCTATAAAGCCTGTGGATAAGTGGGGCAAACCCACGGCCAGAGGCAGAGACAGTATATAAGGGGGACGGCCATGCGCTGCCCATTTTGCGGAAATATAGATACTCAGGTGAAGGACTCACGTCCTGCCGAGGATCATGTGTCCATTCGTCGGCGGCGTTTTTGCCCCGCGTGTGGTGGGCGTTTTACAACATATGAACGCGTGCAGCTACGAGATTTGGTGGTTATCAAGTCCAATGGCCGTCGTGAAGATTTTGATCGTGACAAGCTGGAACGCTCTATTCGGATAGCGCTTCAGAAACGACCTGTTGAGCCGGAGCGGATGGATCAAATGATCTCGGGTATTGTGCGCCGATTGGAGAGTATGGGCGAGACAGACATCAATTCTAAGCAGATTGGTGAGATTGTCATGGAAGCGTTGGCACGGATCGACACTGTCGCCTATGTGCGCTTTGCGAGTGTTTACAAAAACTTCCAAGCCGCTGATGACTTTGATAAATTCGTTTCCGAGTTGCGTCCTGACGTGACGCCCGAAGAGTGATCTTAAGCGATCAAGCTTATATGAAAATGGCCTTGTCGCTTGCGCGGCGAGGCCTTGGTCGTACGTGGCCTAATCCTGCGGTGGGCTGTGTGATCGTGAACGCAGGTCGCATCGTGGGTCGTGGTTGGACGCAGGTGGGCGGACGTCCTCATGCAGAAGTCGTCGCCTTGGTGCAAGCAGGCAAGCGCGCGAATGGTGCGACGGCTTACGTCACGCTGGAGCCTTGCGCGCATCACGGGCAAACGCCGCCCTGTAGTGAAGCCCTTATTGAAGCAGGGATCGCGCGAGTGGTTGCCGCAATGGAAGATAGTGATCCGCGTGTGTCTGGCCGTGGCTTCGCACAACTGCGCGGGGCTGGTGTTGTTGTTGAGACGGGAATTTGTGCGAAAGACGCGGCTGAGAGCAACGCTGGGTTTTTCCTGAAAACAGAAGTTGGTCGGCCGTTTGTGACCTTGAAGCTGGCGCTGAGCCTTGATGGGCGAATTGCCACGCTTACAGGTGATAGCCAATGGATCACCGGCTCAGAGGCGCGACGTGCTGTCCATGCCATACGTGCAACGCATGATGCAGTGCTAATTGGCGCGGGGACCGCGCGCGGCGATGATCCATCGCTGACCGTGCGAGGCTTGGGCATAGGTCATCAGCCTGTGCGCGTTGTTGCGGCCCAAAGCTTAAAGATTGATCTCGAGAGCTCGCTTGCTAAAACCGCGCGGGATGTTCCTGTGTGGCTTTGTCATGGATCTGACGTCAAAGATGAGGATCGCGCAGCGTGGATCGATCTTGGCGCAGAGTTGATCGCTTGCGAAACGGACGCGTCAGGTCTTGAACCGCATCAGATGATGCAAGCCCTTGGCCACAAAGGATTAACGCGAGTGTTTTGTGAAGGGGGTGGTCATTTGGCGGCCTCGCTTTTGCGCGCGGATTTGGTGGATCGCTTGGTTATCCATTCTGCGGGTGTCGCGATTGGCGGCGATGGTTTGGCAGGTCTTGCTAGCATGGGGCATGATGTGTTGGCGGATGCTGCACGGTTTCGCCTAGCTTCGCATCGTCAACTTGGTGTGGATATCGAACATATCTGGCAGCGCGCCTAGCTACGCCAGAAGTAGGCCTTTGACGCGAACAGGCCCTGAAGCTTCGACAAGATCCGATTGAACGGTTTGGGCTTTGGCACTTTACCCGATGCAAGACGTTCCAGAACGACTTCTGCGGGGCAGGGTTGCTGCGTTATTGGATCAAAATAGCGTGGATAGTCGATGAAGGCAGCGTGCACCAAACTTTCGAGCGCGATTTCTGTACTGCGCCGTGCCGGAACAGGACCAAGGTCCCTCGTGAGGCCCCATCCCGCATAAAAGGGTGCGCCAAGACAGGTGACGGTTTTACCGCGCAACAAGGCTTCAAACCCAAGGAGGGAAGTCATGGTCCAGACTTCATTCGACACGTCGATGGCGGCAATGGGATCGCATTTATGTAAAACCGCGTCACAAAGATGCGCTAAATCTTCGTTCGAAACAAAACCTTTGCGCAAACCCGCTTCGACATCTGGATGAGGTTTGTAAAGGATCACAGCGTCAGGGTGTGCTGCGCGCGCAGCGCTGAGCAAGGCCATGTTTGTGTTGACAGATTTGGTTCCGGTTAGGATCGAAGCGTCGTCTTCGACTTGGCCCGGCACTAGAATGCGATGGCCTTTCGGCAGATCGACCAGCTCGGGTGAGCCAACGTTATATTTGCTCAAACGTGCTTGGATCAGCGCCGCGGTCATCCGTTCCGCGCGCTGTTCTTGATCAGGACGTAGGATTTTGCGCATGCGCACGAGCTCCTCGAGACGGCTCGGGCGGGTAGGATCGTAGTAGATACCAAGATCATCCAGAACCAAGGACAGCGGCGCGACCAGTTCTGCGCCGAGGCCTTTGGAACGTAAAAATCCATCCTCCACATAGGTCGTGTAATTACTAACCGCGACATCCTTCGCGCTGGCCCAGACCATATGGCGGCGATCTGTGCTGATTGCGGCTTCGACGTGGCCTTGATTGTCTTTGAACATGACAGGCAATGTTTGACCAAAAGCACGCTGAAAAGGCGTGCGTTTCCAGAGGCGTATGCCGCTTGCAACCCAGCCTTTATGATCTTCGCGCCACGCGCGTGTTTGCGCGTCTAACGTATCAATAGCGGTTTCCAAATCGCAGAGGCAATCGCGATAGGGGTCATACCATTTGGGATAGAGGATCATCGCGGCCGCGAATAATTGCGCGCGGCTTAGTTGGCGTTGACGGCGTGGCACGGGTCGTTCATCCAGCGTGAGACCCCAGCCTGCATAGAAAGGTTGCCCAAAGACACGCGGCTTATGGCCTGCAAAGATAGCTTCAAAGCCAAGTTGCGACGACACTGTGTAGATCGCGGCGGCCCCTTCCATCAAGGTCCAAGGCGAGACGGCATTCGTAAAAAATTTGACGTTCTGATTGACGTCGCTGGGCTTGAAATAGCCTTCGCGGTGACCCGCAAGCGTATCTGGATGGGTCTTGATTAAGACTTTTTTGCCTGGATGTTCTTCTTGCGCGAATACAAGCATTTCAAGGAAGGTGCTGCGATCTGCTTTGCTTTTTAACACAGAGGCATCGTTCAGAGTCTGATCGAAAACCAGCACATATCCCGGTTCAGGGCAGGGGGTAGTAGGATCGAAACCTGTGTATTTCGTCAGATGTGCCTCGTGCAGACGCGCAATGCAGGCGCGCGCGCGGTTCATCAAATTAGTATCATCAAGGGGGTGATGGCTTAGAATATCTTCCAAATCAGAAAGCTGCGCTGGATCATAATGCATGCCCTTATGATCGATGCTCAACCCAATCGGCGCGCTGCCGCTGCGCCCGGGGAGCACCGATCTTAGAAACGCGTCTTCAATGCGTATGATCGGGGTTTCTCGTTTGTCTGCAACGCTTTCGCCGCGATGAGAGGTTGGGCTGTGGCCCCAAACGCCAATCAGGTCGCCTTCTTTCGGGAGGCCAAGGCGAAGATCGTAGCCCGCAAGTTTTAGGATCCGGCGCGTGCGCTTGTCCTTCAAGAACCCACCGTTGTAGATAAAAAGCCGCCGACGCGCATTGGGGTCGGCGGCTGTTGCTTTAAAGGGCTGTGCCCGCATCTCGTTAGCCGCCGCTGGCAGCACCAACACCAAGCGTTGTGGCTGTGGTGCCGAGACTACCAACCGCTGTCAGTGACCCGGTTACTGCTGCGATTGCTTTGCTCCACTGTGTGAATGGCGCTTCGGTCACATAAACGGTGTCTTCATCGCGGATCACGAAATCGCGCGCTTGGAACATGCCGTTCGGGCGCGTGAGGTCGAGCACATAGACAAATCGCTGTGCGCCAACCAAATCGTTGCGTCCCAAAACGCGGTTCGCAAGTTCTGCGGGTTCGTTTCGGAAGATAAACACACCTGTTGGATCGGATGAGGTGCTAACTAGACCACCAACTTGAGCAAGGGCTTCAACAGCGGACAAAGTTTGGCTTTCAAAGATCACGCGGCTTTGCGCGCCAGTCGCGCCAAGGGCCGTGAATGAGCGCGTGTCTTGTTCGACCAAAATACGATCCCCGCCACGCAGGGCGATATCCATGCGTGGATTGTCATAGAGATCTTGAAACCAGATTTTGCCTTTCTCATTACCACGGATCACGGTGATCTGGGCAATTTCAGGTTCAATCGCGATGCCGCCAGCTCGCGCGAGCATGGACGACAATGTGCGCGTTGGGCGCTCGATCGGATACACTCCTTGGCCGCCGATTGCACCGACAAGCGATACAGTGGCACCGTCACCCGCGAGGCGTCGGACCTGGACTTGTGGATCTGGTGTTTGTTCTTCCAGCTTACGTGTGATTGTGCGGCGAATTGCTTCGGGCGAGTTGCCTGCGGCCCGGATGCGACCCGCGTAGGGGACAAATATGAAGCCCGCGCCGTCTACCTGAACTTCCTCAAGCAAAGTCGAGTTTGAAGTTTCTCCCGCCAACAGACCATCATCCACGTTTTCCCAAATAGTCAGGCCAAGCGTGTCACCGGGGCGGATTGTATCGGATCCGATTTCGCCTGCGTTCTGGAAGGACGCGGAAAAGCCCAAGCTGGGCACCACGGATGTTGCGCGTGTCACGCGATCATTGACTGAAACGACAAATGCATCGCCTGAGCGCTGCACAGAGCCTTCATAAATCTCTTTTTTGTTGGGTCCCACACGTGGCAGGCCACAGGACGATATCATCGCCACAGCAGCCAGCAAGCAGGCGGACTTCGCCCATCTGGATGTTACGGATTTCACTGCTCGGTCTCCTCGACCTGTTTACTCTGCCTCGGGCTCTTTTGGTCCCTTGGATGTAAACTACCGAAATCGAGAACAAAAAGCTACCGCTAGGGATAGTGTCTGTTAGTTGACAACACGCAACTGTTGCCTCGGAGCCGCGGTGCCGGACACGAGTGCATCATAGGGATCTTCGCCCGAGAGCATCATATCAACCACATGGCGCAGCAATTGACGCCGACCGCGCGCAGAATAAAAGCCGCCAGGGACTTGGCTAGTCTCCAACAGGTAGCGGCGATAGTCTTTATACGCCCGATTATCAGGACGCTCAGCGGCCATGAAAAACTGGGCGAGGGGCTGATCGGAGACGAACTCAGGCTTGGAATAGACTGCGCTGCCAAAGGTCTTAAGCGGGATGCCGCGCCATAGAACCTGTTGCCCTGCGGTTGAATTCACCGTGACGGCGGTGCGCGCATCATCGAGCAAACGCGCAAGTTTGCCGCCGCGCACGTAGTGCACACGGTCCGAAACGCCAAAACGCGCAGCCATTTCTTTCAACGATTTACGCACGGGCACGCGACCATCTTCCAGAGGATGCGCTTTGAACACCAAATGGTGGTGTTTTGGGGCACCTTTGGCAAAATCGCGGATCACCAGTTCTAGGAAGTCGGTCATCGTGTCGAATGGGGAGTGCATCTGAAAAGAGCTGTCATGCTCGAGCTGCAAAAGCGCGAGATGGAAGGGAAAACCACCATTTCTGATGCGCCAAGTGGCGATGCGACGTTCAATGCCTTGCACCGGCATCAACAAGAGACGCTTCACATAGAGCCCGAATTCTTTGATCACCGGCAGATCGCGATGGGTCTTGAAGTGGCGATAACCGCCGTTCCGAAACATCACAAACCAATGATATAGCGCGCCGTAAAAGACGTGCTCGCGCATGTCTCCCCAATGGCTGGGGGGCATTGGGGCCTCAAGGTCAGAGCGCTCTAGTGCCGTTTGCATCTCTGGAACGGCTGTGTTCATCAGGCGCGAATTGCCATTTGATCCATCGCGCTCATAGGTCACCCAGAAGGGGCGCATGTAGCCTTCCTCAAAGACATGGACGCGCAGACCCATTTTCTTTGCGCGGGCGACAGCCTGCGCATGAACGGGGCGCGTGTCGCCGTAAAGAACTATGTCTGTTACATTTTTCTCTGAAACGAGGGCGTGAAACGTGCAGTCCCAGTCGTCCAGCACGCCACGAAAGGGAATGTAAGTCGAGGGTTGGAACCAGAACGCGCGGTCTCCCGCATTGAAACCTACACGCCACACATCTGCCCCAGCACGCTGAAGCATACGCCCCAAGCGATGAAAGAAGGGCCCATGGGGCCCTTGCAGAAACAGGAAGACGGGCTTTTTCGCCGTTGCGGTATTCATATATATTGGTCTACTTATCATTCGGTAATAAACATAGCCAGAGTATGGGGAGAAATTAAGGCAAATCCTTGCCGAAGTTTTCCCATCGTACCCAGCACGGATCTACAAAGGAGCGGCGCAGATGTTCACAGGAATTATCACTGATATTGGCGACGTGCGCGAAACCGAATTGCGCGGGGATCTTTGGGTGCGCATTGGAACGCGGTATGAAACCTCTGGCATCGACATTGGCGCCTCGATTGCCTGTGATGGGGTGTGTTTGACGGTGATTGAGCTGGGCGCGGATTGGTTTGATGTTCAAATTAGCGCTGAATCTGTGAGCAAAACCAACATTGGCACCACGAACTGGTCTGTCGGGCGACGCTTAAATCTTGAGCGTGCCTTGAAAGTTGGTGATGAGTTGGGCGGGCATATCGTGTCGGGTCATGTAGACGGTGTGGCCGAAATTATCGCGATGCACGAAGAGGGGGAGAGTACGCGCGTGACGCTGCGAGCACCTGAAAACCTCGCGAAGTTCATAGCGCCCAAGGGATCTGTTGCGCTGAATGGGACGTCTCTGACAGTGAACGAAGTCACGCGCACGGATTTTGGCATTAATTTTATCCCACATACCAAAACGGCGACGACCTGGGGAGATGCGAAGGTCGGGGATGCTGTGAACCTCGAGATTGATACGCTTGCACGTTATGTGGCGCGTTTACAGGACTGGTCATAAGCAGTTTTCTAAGAAATTTATTCGCCAAGATCACCGTTCGGTGAAACGCAGTTTGCGCCTCCCCCTTGCAGGCCCTGTATGCCAGCACTAAGACTCTATTAGTGCTTCGTGTGGTAAGCACTCATGAGCAGCAGCAGGCAGGCGAGATATGAACGATCCAATTGATACATATATGAACACGTTGGTTCCCATGGTGGTTGAGCAAACCAGCCGTGGAGAGCGGGCATACGATATTTTCTCGCGTCTTTTGAAAGAGCGTATTATCTTCCTCAACGGTCCTGTGCATGATGGCATGTCTAGCCTGATTGTGGCCCAGCTTTTGCACCTTGAGGCGGAAAATCCGTCCAAAGAAATATCCATGTATATCAACAGTCCAGGTGGCGTTGTGACCTCTGGTCTGTCGATCTACGACACGATGCAATACATCCGCCCGAAGGTGTCTACGCTGGTAATTGGTCAAGCGGCGTCTATGGGTTCATTGCTGTTGACGGCAGGCGAAAAAGACATGCGTTTCTCGCTTCCGAATTCCCGCGTAATGGTACACCAGCCCTCTGGTGGCTATCAAGGTCAAGCGACAGACATCATGATCCACGCGCAAGAGACACAAAAGCTGAAGACGCGTTTGAACGAAATTTATGTCCAGCACACTGGCCAAACCTTGAAGAAAGTTGAAGCCGCGCTTGAGCGTGACAACTTCATGTCTCCTGAAGAGGCAAAAGAGTTTGGCCTAATTGATGAAATTCTCCAGACACGCCCCAAAACGGGTGATGAAGAGAGCTAAAGAATTGGCGCGTTCACTTCATGTGAACGTGCTGATTTTTGCGATTGTGGCTTTGGGCTGGCTCCCATAAGCTACGGTAAGACGGTGCGACACAAGACGTCGCATTTAAGAGTTTTAAGGGCAAATCGCCCGAAAGGTGATCCATGGCGAGCAACTCCAGCGGCGATAGCAAAAATACGCTCTACTGTAGCTTCTGCGGCAAAAGTCAGCATGAAGTGCGTAAATTGATTGCTGGCCCGACAGTTTTCATTTGTGATGAATGCGTTGAGCTGTGCATGGACATCATCCGCGAAGAGACGAAAACCGCTGGTTTAAAAAGCTCTGAGGGGGTGCCTACGCCGAAAGATATCTGCCAAGTGCTTGATGACTATGTGATCGGGCAGGCAACCGCGAAGCGCGTTCTTTCTGTCGCGGTACACAACCACTACAAGCGTTTGAACCACGCTCAGAAAAATAGTGAGATTGAACTGGCGAAGTCCAACATTCTTCTCATGGGTCCAACGGGTTGTGGTAAAACTCTGCTCGCGCAGACATTGGCGCGTATCTTGGATGTGCCCTTCACGATGGCGGATGCAACGACGTTGACCGAAGCGGGTTATGTCGGTGAAGATGTTGAAAACATTATTCTCAAACTGCTGCAAGCGTCCGAGTATAACGTTGAAAAAGCACAACGCGGTATCGTCTACATCGACGAGGTTGACAAGATTACGCGCAAGTCCGAGAATCCATCGATCACGCGCGATGTCTCGGGTGAGGGTGTCCAGCAGGCTTTACTTAAACTAATGGAAGGCACTGTTGCTTCCGTTCCTCCGCAAGGTGGGCGCAAACATCCGCAGCAGGAATTCCTGCAAGTGGATACAACGAACATCTTGTTCATTTGTGGCGGTGCTTTCGCGGGTCTCGACAAAATTATCGCGGCGCGTGGCAAAGGCTCTGCAATGGGATTTGGGGCGGATGTGCGTGACAATGATGATCGCGGAATTGGCGAAATTTTCACGGAACTGGAACCGGAAGACCTTCTGCGCTTTGGTCTAATCCCTGAATTTGTTGGCCGTTTGCCAGTTCTTGCGACACTTGAAGATCTGGACGAAGACGCGCTTGTAACGATCCTGACGCAGCCAAAGAATGCACTTGTAAAACAGTACCAACGCTTGTTCGAGCTGGAAAGCACGCAACTGACATTTACTGAAGACGCACTAAGTGCAATTGCGAAACGTGCGATTGAACGCAAGACGGGCGCGCGTGGCCTGCGCTCAATCTTGGAGGAAATCCTCCTTGATACGATGTTTGATCTACCGGGTATGGACACAGTGACCGAAGTTGTGGTGAATGATGAAGCCGTCACATCGGATGCACAGCCTTTGATGATTCACGGCGAGCCAGAGAAAGAGCCGGCGTCAGTGGGTTAAACCTTGGTCGATGAAATAAAGCAAAGGCAGGCGAAATGCCTGCCTTTTTGCGTTTCAACGTGTCTAGACGTTTCCACAAGGATCGGGCATATCTGAAGAAACATGAGCGGAGTGATCCATGGGCATTGGTAGCAGTATTTTGCGTGTTCTCACGTGGTGGAATGGTCAGACGTTGAATACCCAACTGTTCACATGGCGCAAAGGCGTGCGTGTGGGTGAAGATGAGCTTGGCAATATCTTCTATGAAAACTCTGATAAATCAAAGCGCTGGGTGATTTTCAATGGTGAGATCGAAGCAAGCAAAATCAGTCCTGATTGGCACGGTTGGTTGCATCACACCTGGGACGAGCCACCAACAGACAAACCTTTGCAGCATAAGTCGTGGCAAAAGCCTCATCAAGAGAACCTCACAGGTACGCTTGCCGCCTATGCGCCTGCAGGTTCAATTCGCAAAGCCGAACCAGCAGATCGTAGCGATTACGAAGCATGGGTGCCTGAATAAGTCCACTAGGTTGAGGAACGGGACGAGGCATGACACAAAATTCCACTGAAATTGTTGTAGGCGGCTTGGTTTTAGCGGTTGCCGTGGGCTTTTTGGCCTACGCTGCACAAGTGACCGGAGTGCAGTCAAGCGCGGGCAGCTACCCTTTGACCGCGAGCTTCCGTTCTCTGGAAGGGGTCAGCGTCGGGACCGATGTGCGTCTTGCAGGAGTGAAGATCGGTAGCGTCAACTCCGTGGACTTGAACACCGAAACCTTCCGTGCGGATACTGTTATCTCCGTCAAAGATGGCATCGAAATCCCAGATGACAGCGCCATCACCATCGCCTCCGAAGGCTTGCTGGGCGGCAATTTTGTTGAAATCGTACCGGGCGGTTCGCCATTTATGTTCGAGCCATCTTCGGAAATCGAAGACACACAAAGCGCGGTTAGTCTCGTCTCATTGCTGTTGAAATTTGTGTCTGGATCTGGCGAGTGATGCGTTTTTTCAATGCCTTGGCGGGTTTGTTCCTGTGTGCAAGCGCTGTTCATGCTCAGCAGGCAGTGTCCTCAGGTACGGGGGCTGAATTGCGTGTGCTTGATAAGGTCAGTGGTCAAAGCTCCAACTATGATCTGGCGAGCGGTAGCAAGATGGAAATCGGGCAGCTCACAATTGCTTTACGTGCGTGCCGTTATCCTGAAGGGGCACCCGCAAACGACGCTTTCGCCTATATTGAGGTCAATGAAACCGAAAGTGCCACTGGGATTTTTGGCGGTTGGATGATTGCCTCTTCGCCTGCTTTAAACGCGATGGAGCATCCGCGCTATGACGTTTGGGTCCTGCGCTGCAAAACTTCGTGAAGACTGGGTAAAGGCTTTGCGGTAAAGCTGGCCTGCGCTTGCAAAGCTTCATGCAATTGCGTGTGATAGTCTGCACGAGAAATCTCAATCGCGCCTAAAGTGGCGAGATGATCCGTCAGAAATTGCGTGTCAAATAGGGTGAAGCCGCAGTTTGACAGATGTTTCGTCAGGAAAGCCAACGCAGTTTTGGACGCATCGCGGCGCTTTGAAAACATGCTTTCACCAAAGAAGGCTGTGCCAGCCACAACGCCGTAGACGCCACCAACAAGGTCAGACTCTTCCCAAATTTCCAAGGAATGGGCTTGGGCCATTTGGTGCAAGCTGCTGTAAAGGCGTGCGATATCATGGCTTATCCAAGTATCTTCGCGCTCCGCGCAGGCGGCAACTACACCGTCAAAATCGGTATTTATTCGGATGGTCCAATTGGCAGACCGCATGTGCCGCGCCAAAGATCGCGAGATATGGAAATCATTTATTGGTATTATGCCACGGCGACGCGGGTCGACCCAAAACAGTTCGGAATCATCCCGCGATTCTGCCATTGGAAAAATGCCCGCTTGATAGGCGTGCAATAGCATTTGAGGTGTAAGTGTCGTCGTTTCATCCCGCATAACTCTATCCTAACCCAAAGTTATGCGAGGTGAAGGGCAAAGGCGCAAACGCGACTATTCCCCCAAGTTCGTTTCTAGCCAATGCTCCAGCCAGTGGATGTTGTATCCACCTGAAAGCACGTCCGGCTCTTGCAGTAATGCATGAAACAGCGGCACGGTTGTGTCGATACCATCCACGATTAATTCCCCTAAAGCACGGTTCAAACGCGCAAGGGCTTCTGGACGATCACGTCCGTGAACGATCAATTTGCCGATCAAACTATCGTAATAAGGAGGAATCGAATAGCCATCGTAAAGCGCACTGTCCATACGAATGCCTAATCCACCAGGGGCATGATATTGCGTGATTTTCCCAGGGCAGGGCGCAAAATTCGGCAGGCGTTCCGCGTTAATACGCACCTCGATTGAATGGCCATTGATCACTAGTTCGTCTTGATGGAAGGACATGTCTTGTCCCGCAGCAACCAAGATTTGCTCCCGCACAAGATCGACGCCAAAGATGCTTTCCGTGACGGGGTGTTCGACCTGCAACCGTGTGTTCATCTCGATGAAGTAGAACTCACCGTTTTCATAGAGAAATTCAATTGTGCCAGCACCGATGTAGTCGATTTTGGCAACCGCATCTGCACAGGTTCGACCGATGGCGGCGCGCTCTTCCGAGCTGATCGATGGGCCGGGGGCCTCCTCGAAAACTTTTTGGTGACGGCGCTGCAAGGAGCAATCTCGCTCGCCCAGATGCACCGCGCGGCCTTTGCCATCGCCGAACACTTGGATTTCGATGTGGCGCGGCGTCGTTAGATACTTCTCGATATAGACTTCGTCGTTGCCGAAATTTGACTTGCCCTCTGCGCGCGCAGTCATGAAGGCGCTTTCCATGTCGGCCGCAGTTTGCGCGACTTTCATGCCTTTTCCACCGCCGCCAGCTGTGGCTTTGACGATGACAGGATAGCCGATTTCTTCGCCGATCCGTTTTGCATCCACCAGCGTTGGAACGCCGCCATCAGAGCCGGGAACACAGGGCACACCGAGCGCTTTCATCGTGTCTTTAGCAGTGATTTTATCACCCATTGTGCGGATATGTTCCGCAGTTGGGCCAATGAATGTCAGATTGTGATCTTCGATGATCTGTACGAAATTCGCGTTCTCGGACAAAAATCCATAGCCCGGATGGATCGCTTGGGCACCTGTAATTTCGCAGGCCGCAATGATTGCGGGGATGGACAAATAGCTGTCCGTTCCGGGGGGTGGGCCGATGCATACAGCCTCATCCGCCATGCGTACATGCATCGCATCCGCATCCGCCGTGGAGTGCACAGCAACAGAGCCGATGCCCATTTCACGACAGGCTCGAATAACCCGAAGGGCGATTTCGCCGCGATTGGCGATTAGTATTTTATCAAACATAACAGCGCCTTATTCGATGATGACCAAGGGGGCACCGAACTCAACAGTGGAGCCATCTTCAACCATGATACGGGTCACCTTGCCCGAACGCGGCGCTGGGATATGGTTCATTGTCTTCATCGCTTCGACTATCAGCAGTGTGTCGCCTTCAGAAATTTGCGCTCCTACGGTGACGAATGCGGGCGTGCCTGGTTCGGCCTGCATATAGATAGTGCCAACCATCGGTGAAGTCACTGCACCTGGGTGGGAGGCTGGATCATCCGATGCGGGTGCTGCCGTTGCCGCAACAGCAGGGGCCGTAATTGGCGCAGGTGCCGCAGCCACTTGAACAGGAGCAGCCATCATTTGCGGGTTCGCACGGCTCACACGGACGTTCAAACTGTCATCTTCGGCATATGCGCGTTTGACTTGCAGTTCTGTCAGGTCATTTTCGCGCAGCAATTCTGCAAGCGCTTGAATGAATGCAACATCGGCCTCGTGTGATTTGTTTGTCATGCTATTTCAATGTCCCTGATCTTGGATCTTCGCTGGCTACGCCATCTTTATCGCAACGCTTATAGGGCAAGTCGTCTTGGGTGAAAAGATCTGGCGTTTTTGTACTTTGCGCGACTTTAGAGGCAAAGTTAGGGGGAATTTAACGGTGCGTTTGCACTTATTGTTTCCATTCGGATGTGGGCCGCGGTTAGTCTGTTGGGAATAATTTAAGCGAAGGGCAAATCCCGTGAATATCGTTTCTTGGCTGACGCGCCGTGCAGAACAATCCCCGAATGCGCCAGCGCTCTTTATTGGTCGCGCTTGCGTTGCCGATTACGCAGAATTTGACAGGCGCGCGCGGGTACTTGCGGGGTGGATGATAAGCGTTGGCACTAAATCGGGTGATCGTGTTGCGATATTTATGGAAAACGCGCCGGAGTATCTCTTCGTTCAATATGCGGCTTGGTATGCGGGAGCGGTGATCGTGCCTATCAACGCCAAACTTCACCCGAAAGAGGCCGCATGGATCATTGAAAACTCCGAGGCAGCTTTGACATTTACCAATGCCTCAAAGGGCGATCTTTTGATTGGTGCGGGTGTGGTCGGGCAGGTTGTTGATGTCGATGATAAGCGGGAAAACTTGTTTGATAATGCCAAGCCCGTTACGACCCATGTGCACCGAAAACCTACTGATCTCGCCTGGCTTTTTTATACCTCAGGTACAACTGGCCAACCGAAAGGGGTGATGATCACGCATCGTATGCTGGTGTCGATGTCGCTGAATTATGTCTCAGATGTGGACGTTGTAAGTGACGCGGATAGTGCGCTTTATGCGGCCCCGCTGTCGCATGGTGCGGGGCTTTATAGTATGGTTCATGTCCTAAAAGGCGCGCGGCATATCTTTCCTGCAGTGCCGGGTTTTGATCCAGCGGATGTGCTTGAATTGACTGAACATTTCGGCGCTGTCCACATGTTTACGGCCCCCACGATGGTGAAGCGATTGACGCAACAGGCGATTGAAGCGGCGCAAATCGGCAAAGGGTTGCGCACAATCGTCTATGCGGGCGGACCGATGTATCAGGCTGATATCATAGAAGCGGTTGATCATTTCGGCGATATTTTCGTGCAAATCTATGGCCAAGGCGAATGTCCGATGGGCATCACCGCCTTGTCACGCTTTGATGTTTCGGATCGCACGCACCCCAATTGGCAAGCGCGTCTTGGCTCTGTCGGGCGGGTGCAGTCCTCTGTTGAGGTACAAATCAAAGGTGCCGATGGGCTGTGTGACACGGACCAAGTCGGCGAGATTATTGTGCGCGGCGACACGGTCATGCCCGGCTATTGGCGCAACGAAGCGGCAAGTGCGCAAACGATCGTTGATGGATGGCTGATGACGGGTGACATGGGATCGATCGATTCCAATGGATACGTCACACTAGTAGATCGATCAAAAGATGTCATTATTTCAGGAGGTTCGAACATCTACCCACGCGAAGTGGAGGAGGTGCTTCTCACCCATGAGACGATTTCTGAGGTCTCTGTTGTCGGTCGTGCACATCCTGAGTGGGGCGAGGAGGTGGTTACCTTCGTCGTGCCTATCGCTGGAACTTCTATTGATATGGTAGCACTCGATGCGCATTGCCTATCGCAAATCGCGCGGTTTAAGCGGCCTAAAGAGTATATCGTGCTGAGTGAACTGCCTAAGAATAACTATGGTAAAGTGCTTAAAACCGAGCTGCGCAAGTTGCTTTAGACACATAAAAAAGCCCCGTTCTTCGTGAAACGGGGCCTTTGAAAATCAGATTTTGCAATGATCTAAGCGCCTGCGCGGTTTGCAATCAAGTCATCTACGACCGATGGATCGGCGAGTGTAGAGGTATCACCAAGCGAGCCTGTATCGTTCTCGGCAATTTTACGCAGAATGCGGCGCATGATTTTGCCAGAGCGGGTCTTTGGCAGGCCCGGTGCCCATTGAATAACGTCAGGCGACGCGATCGGGCCTATCTCAGTGCGCACCCAAATGCGCAGCTCTTTGCGCAATTCTTCTGTGGGTTCTTCGCCATTCATCAATGTCACGTAGCAATAGATGCCTTGGCCTTTGATGTCATGGGGATAGCCGACGACCGCGGCTTCAGCGACTTTCTGATGTGCAACAAGCGCGGATTCAACCTCGGCTGTGCCCATCCGGTGGCCAGAAACGTTGATCACGTCATCGACGCGACCTGTAATCCAGTAATCACCGTCTTCGTCGCGTTTCGCGCCGTCACCTGTGAAGTAATAGCCTTTGTAATCAGCGAAGTAGGTTTTCTGGAAACGCTCATGATCGCCCCAAACTGTGCGCATCTGACCGGGCCAGCTGTCCTTGATGCAAAGCACGCCTTCAGCTGGATTGCCTTTAATTTCTTCGCCAGTGGTTGGCTCAAGAATGACAGGTTCAATGCCGAAGAACGGTTTCATCGCAGAACCGGGTTTCATCGCATGTGCGCCGGGCAAGGGAGTCATCAAGTGACCGCCTGTTTCCGTCTGCCACCACGTATCGACGATGGGGCAACGACCCCCGCCGACGACTTCATTGTACCAGTTCCATGCCTGTGGATTGATCGGCTCGCCCACCGTTCCAAGGATGCGCAGGGAGGAGAGGTCAGCTGCTTCGACGAAGGAATTGCCTTGACCCATCAACGCGCGCAAAGCGGTAGGGGCAGTGTAGAATTGGTTCACTTTGTGCTTTTCGCAGACCTGCCAGAAGCGTGATGCATCAGGGTAGGTTGGCACGCCTTCAAACATTACAGTTGTCGCGCCATTCGCGAGCGGGCCGTAAACGATATAGGAGTGGCCCGTGACCCAGCCCACATCTGCGGTGCACCAAAACACGTCGTTCTCTTTATAATCGAACACGACTTCATGGGTGAAAGAGGCGTAAACGAGGTAACCGCCTGTGCTGTGCACGACGCCTTTGGGCATGCCAGTGGAGCCAGATGTGTAGAGAATGAACAGCGGGTCTTCAGCACTCATTTCTTCCGGCGCACAAACGTTAGAAGCTTCTGCGGCGAGAGCGTTGTAATCGAAATCTCGGCCATCGACCCAAGCAATGTTGCCACCAGTGCGCTTTACCACCAAACATTTCACGCTGTCGTCGCATTTTGCGAGCGCAAGATCTGCGTTGGATTTAAGCGGCGTGGCTTTGCCGCCGCGCGGAGCTTCGTCCGCGGTGATCAAAAGCTTTGCCTCTGAGCCGTTTACGCGTGCAGCTAAAGCGTCAGGAGAAAAGCCAGCAAAAACAATAGAGTGGATCGCACCGATCCGCGCGCTTGCGAGCATCGCGTAGGCCGCTTCTGGGATCATCGGAAGGTATAGAACGACACGGTCGCCTTTGCCAACGCCCATATCTTTAAAGATATTAGCCATGCGGTTCACATTGGCGCTCAGCTCGTTGTAGCTGATGTGCTGCGCGGCCTCTTTGGGGTTGTCGGGCTCAAAAATGATCGCCGTTTGATTGCCGCGGGTTGCAAGGTGGCGGTCGACGCAATTGGCAGCCACATTTAATGTTCCATCGGCGTACCATTTGATATCGACGTTGCCAAAGCTGTAATCGACGTTTTTCACCGCTGTAAAGGGCTTGATCCAATCGACCCGTGTGCCTTGTTCTTGCCAAAACGCATCTGGATCCGCGATGGAGGCCGCGTACATCGCATCATATTTGGCACTATCAACATGTGCGTTTTTGGACATGTCGGCGGAAGGGGGGAAAGTATCGTTCATGGCAACGGCTCCATTCTTCTGGTCTGTTCGGGCAGGGCGCAAAGCCCGCTTAAGCGTCATTCAATGTGTTTGAAATGAAAAGGTCCAGCGCGGCGCTGCCTGCTGGACCTTGTTTTGTTTAGATCGCGAGGTATTCGGCGCGAAGCTCTTCGTTCTCAAGCACCTCGGAGGCGAGACCGTCAAACACGATGCCACCCGTATCAAGGATCACTGCACGATCTGCGAGTTCGAGTGCGCGGACCGCGTTTTGCTCAACAATCACTGTGGTCATGCCTTGCTCTTTGATCAGGCGCAGGGTCTTTTCGATCTCGTCCACGATCACAGGGGCGAGGCCTTCGTAAGGCTCATCGAGCAGCAGCACTTTGATGTCACGTGCTAGGGCGCGAGCGATGGCAAGCATCTGTTGTTCGCCTCCAGAAAGCGTGATGCCCTCCTGATTGCGGCGCTCACGCAGGCGCGGAAATAAATCGTAGAGACGATCCAGTGACCAACCGATTGGTGGTGCAATTTGTGCTAGCTTAAGGTTTTCCTCAACCGTGAGACCCGCAATAATGCGGCGGTCTTCTGGAACAAGGCCAAGACCGTTGGTTGCGGCCTCATAGCTTTTCATCTGATGCAAAGGCTTGTGATCAAGCCAGATCTCGCCATGCGACACTTGTGGCTCATCAAGGCGTGCAATCGCGCGCAAAGTGGTGGTCTTGCCCGCGCCGTTGCGACCCAGAAGGGCAAGAATTTCGCCCTCATGGATCTTAAAGCTGATGCCTTGGACGATATAGCTTTCGCCGTAGTAGGCGTGCAAATCCCAAACATCCAAATAAGCGGGCGCAGTTGTCGCGTGGTTCACACCAGTGGAGGCTTTCGCAGCAGTGGTCATGTCAAAAACTCCTATGCCGTCTCGCCAAGATACGCTTCGCGCACTTTGGGGTGGCCTTTGATATTGTCTGGTGTGTCTTCCACAAGCGGTGTGCCTTGCGCAAGAACGGTGATGCGCTCCGCCAAAGAGAAAACAACGTGCATGTCATGCTCGATGATCGCGATTGTGATGTCGCGCTCGTTCTTGATCTGTTTGAGCAAGTCGATGGTATTGTTCGTATCCGCGCGCGCCATGCCGGCTGTTGGCTCATCGAGCAGCAGCAAACGCGGCTCTTGGGAGAGGCACATGCCAATCTCAAGACGACGCTTGTCACCCCGGCTCATCGCGGCGGCATGCATGTCGCGTTTGTCGGCCATGTTCATCTCTTCGAGCATTTGCATCGCACGGTCGCCGATCTCTTTATCGCTTTGGACCGACCCAATGGCGTTCAATTCGAACGCGCCATCACGTTTGGCAAAGCAGGGGATCAACATATTTTCCAAAACCGTCAGATCGCCAAAGATCTCAGGAGTTTGGAAAACGCGGCTGATGCCCATCTGGTTGATCTCGAACGGTTTGCGCCCCAGAACCGATTGCCCGTCGAACATCACGGAACCCGTGTCGGGGATCAGTTTGCCGACAAAACAGTTCAGCAGCGTGGATTTACCAGCCCCGTTTGGTCCGATTATCGCATGCACAGAGTTTTCTGCGACTGAGAGATTCACATCGCTCAAGGCTTGTAGGCCGCCAAAGCGTTTGCCTACGTCTTTTACTTCAAGGATACTCATTGTTTTGTTTCCTTATTCCGCAGGTGTGGCTGCTTTTGACGTATCCGCGCCATCATCATCCTTTTTACCGCGCTTGAATAGCGTGGCAATGCGCTGTCCACCTTCAACAAGGCCACCGGGCAAGAAGATAACAACCATCATGAACAACAGGCCAAGCGTGAGGTGCCAGCCTTTGCCGATGAACGGGTGAATGATTGTAATGACAAAGTTCTCAAGGCCATCGGGCATAAAGCTGAACCAGCCGTGCAGAACATTGTCGTTGATCTTGGAGAAGATGTTTTCAAAGTATTTGATGAAACCTGCGCCAAGAACAGGGCCGATCAACGTGCCCGCACCTCCAAGTATAGTCATGAGAACGACCTCACCTGAGGCTGTCCACTGCATCCGTTCTGCGCCTGCAAGAGGATCCATCGACGCCATAAGACCACCCGCAAGACCAGCGTACATCCCAGAGATCACAAAGGCTGCAAGCGTGTAAGGACGTGTGTTCAAACCAGTGTAATTCATCCGTTGCTGGTTGGATTTCACCGCCCGCAGCATAAGCCCAAAAGGCGAGCGGAATATGCGGATTGCAAGGTAGAAGGCAACAAGCAAAGCAACCGCACACAGGTAGTAACCGACATTAAATTGGAATGCCCATGCGCCAACATCCATCGTATAGGTCGAGCGCATTTCGAGGCCAAACAAACCTGTCACTGGGATGGAGCCGTCCGCAGTCTGGCTAATGCCAAGTACGCGTGGATCGTTCAGTGTCAGTTGCAAACCCGTTTCGCCGTTGGTGATGGGAGTTAGAACTGAATATGCGAGGTTGAAGCTCATCTGTGCGAAAGCAAGCGTCAGGATCGAGAAATAGATGCCTGAACGACGCAAGCTGACATAGCCGATGAGGAGCGAGAATAGACCCGCCACAACAACTGACAGTGCAATCGCAGGGATGACGTTCATGCTCAGAAGTTTGAACATCCATACCGCAGAGTAGGATCCGACACCCAAGAAGGCAGCATGACCAAAGCTAAGGTAGCCTGTGAGACCGAACAGGATGTTGAAACCAATGGCAAAAATACCAAAAATTACAAAACGCTGCATCAGGTCTGGATATCCCGCGTTGAACTGCGCCATCGCGCTGTCTGTGGGGAAGGGGTTCAGGATAAAGGGGGCGAGCAATGTCAGTCCCACAACAACCAGCAACAAAGTTGCGTCTTTTTTAGCTAAACCGAACATGGATTTACTCCTCCATCACGCCTTTGCGACCCATAAGGCCACGCGGACGCGTCAGTAAAATGAGAATAGCGACCACATAGATGATAATTTGGTCGATGCCGGGGATCAGGCTTTTGATTTCGTTCATGGAAGCAAAGCTTTCCAAGATACCAAGCATGAAACCCGCGAGAACAGCGCCGGGCAGGGAGCCCATACCGCCTACAACAACCACAACGAAGCTAAGCACGAGGAAGTCCATGCCCATGTGATAGTTTGGCGAGTTGATCGGCGCGTACATAACGCCAGCAAGACCCGCAACCGCAGCGGCGAGGCCGAACATGATCGTAAAGCGCTTGTCGATGTTGATACCCAAAAGGCCAACAGTTTCTCGATCCGCCATGCCGGCACGAACAACCATCCCGAAGGTGGTGAATTGCAAGAAGGCGAAGACAGCACTGATGATCAGTGCAGAGAAACCGAAGTAGACCAAGCGCCAATAAGGATAGATGATCGCGTTTGGATCAAAGCCAAGCAAGACACCAAAATCAAAGCTGCCTTTGAAGACTTCCGGCGCACCCGTGGGGATTGGGTTCGCACCATAGAAATATTTGATAACTTCCTGCAAAACGATCGCAAGACCGAAGGTTACGAGGATCTGGTCCGCATGTGGACGTTTGTAGAAATGCTTGATCAATCCACGCTCCATAATGAAACCAATGGCGATCATAACCGGGATAGAGAATAGGATTGCAAGGGGGACTGACCAATCAATGATGGCGGCACCTGCTTCGGGTCCGAACCAGCTTTCGACATAAGGTGTTTTGATTTCAGCAGGTTGGCCGAGGAAGTTGGTCTCGGTCTTGCTCAAAGTGACCGTGCTGAGCGACAGAATGCGCTGAAGCGTCACCGCGCAAAACGCACCGATCATAAACAATGCGCCGTGCGCGAAGTTTACGACACCGAGCGTGCCGAAAATGAGAGTAAGGCCTAGCGCGATCAGCGCATAAGCCGAGCCTTTGTCGAGGCCGTTTAGAATTTGAAGGATGATTGCGTCCATGGTCCCCACCAATATGCTTAGGGAAAGCGCTGCGACATCTGTGCAGCCTCAAACTTTGAGAGAGTGTAGGGCGGAGTAAATCCGCCCTACGAAAGCCAATTGGCTTATGCGCCTGGGTTACATGTACCCAAAGCACCACCCGCGAACATTGGGTGATCGGGCTCATACGTAACCTGAGCCGCTGGCGTAACTTCCACAACTTCCAAGAGGTCGAACTCGGATGTTGGGTTTTCTTTACCGCGCACAACCAGAACGTCTTTGAAGCACTGGTGATCTGCTGCACGGTAGAGTGTCTTGCCGTTGCCAAGACCGTCGAACTCGAAGCCTTCGAGTGCTTCGGCAATGCCGCACGGGTTGAAGGTACCTGCACGCTGCGCTGCGTCTGCATAAAGCATTGTCTGGCAGTAAACTGTGTGCGCCGCCTGTGAAGGAGGGAAGCCGTACTTTGTACCGAAGGACTTAACGAATGCTTTAGAAGCGTCGTCCTGCAGGGACCAGTGCCAGTTTGTGGAGCCGTGGATGCCTTTTACGTTTGCGCCCGCACCCTTCGCCATCAGGCGCGAGTAAAGAGGAACAACGATTTCGAAGTTCTTACCGTTAACCTGCTTATCACGCAGACCGAACTGAACAGCGTTTGTCAAAGAGTTGACCATGTTTCCGCCGTAGTGGTTCAGAACCAGAACGTCAGCACCGGAGTTCAGAACAGGCGCAATGTAGGATGAGAAGTCTGTGGACGCGAGAGGCGTACGCACTTTGTTGACTGTGTTCCAACCCATTGCTTCGGTTGCCGCAGCGATCGACTCTTCCTGTGTCCAGCCCCATGTGTAGTCAGCTGTCAGGTGGTAAGCGTTACGGTCTGTACCATAGAGGTTCTTGAGAACCGGCGCCAAAGCTGCCGCAGACATGTAACCGTTAAAGAAGTGACGGAAGCCGTTGGCTTTCTTGTCTTTACCAGTAGTGTCGTTGGAGTGAGTGAGGCCAGCCATAAATATAATGCCAGCTTCTTGACAAAGGCCCTGAACAGCAATCGCAACACCAGAAGAAGAACCGCCAGTGATCATCACTGCGCCGTCTTTTTCGATCATGGACTTCGCAGATGCGCGCGCCGCGTCAGATTTCGTCTGCGTGTCACCCGTGACGTACTCGACTTTCTTGCCGAGAATGCCGTTACCCGTAAGCTCTTTAGAGCTAAAGGTGTTCATCATGCCGCCGTCGCCGCCGCCATTGAGGTGCTCAACTGCAAGCTCATATGCGCGTAGCTCGTCTGCACCTTCGTCTGCGTAAGGACCAGACTGTGGAACGTTGAAGCCGAGTGTTACCGTATCACCCTGTGGTGCGTTGGTATAACCGGCGTGGTTTGCAGCGGACAGATACGTTGGCAATGCCAAGCCTGCGCCCGCAACGGCGCTTGTCTTCAAAAGACCGCGACGTGTGAAGTTACTTGTGGACATGAAAATCCTCCCATTTTTTTAAAAAGCGGTGATCTGCTCCTCAACAGATCGCCCCGATGCACAAAGTGCTGCCCCTTTATGGACGGTTGTTAGAAAATTTCGCAACAAGTGCCTTTAGGGGAACAATTATTTTGTCAACGAATACACAATACTTTAGTATACTTTGTAAATTTATTATTCTGCACTGCGGAAAGCTATTGAAAGAGCGAAGGAAATTTCATGAGCCGCGATACCTTAACCGGCAGCCGCATTCGCGAACGGCGTTTGATCCAAGGCATGAAGCAGGCAGACCTCGCGCGAAGGACGGAGATATCCGCATCCTATTTAAATTTGATCGAGCATAATCGTCGCAGAATCGGTGGTAAGTTATTACTCAGCATCGCAGCCGTCTTAGACGTAGAGGCAAGCGCTCTAAGTGAGGGCGCGGAAGCTGCTTTGCTGGCGTCTTTGCGCGAGGTCGCCGCCGGATATCCTGATCACGCGATTGAATTGGATCGGACGGAAGATTTTGCAGGCCGTTTTCCGGGCTGGGCGGGCTTGATTCAAGGTTTGGCTGCGCGTCAAAGCTCGCTTGAGCAAACCGTTGTCTCAATTTCCGACCGTATGACCCATGATCCCCAATTGGCCGAAGCGCTGCATGATATGTTGGGGGCGGTGACGGCTATTCGCTCCACCTCGTCCATCCTTGTTGAAACAGACGCGATTGAGACGGAATGGCAAGACAGATTTCACCGCAACATCAATGAGGATGCCAAGCGACTAACGGAAAGTTCGCAGGCACTGGTGTCTTATCTCAATAGCGAGGTGTCTGACCCGCAAGAGGTGACAACCCCGCAGGATGAAATTGAAGCGTTCTTCATGCGTCATGCCTATGCTTTTGATGATTTGGAGCAGGTGGCAGACACCCAAGGCGCGCAGGACATAATTACCACATTGATCGCAGAGGCCGTGGATATTCTCGTATCGACCTCCGCGCAGGCACAGGTTTCGACGCATTTGTCACGATACTGGCGGGATGCGCAGTTACTATCATCTGAAGCGTTAATGGATGAAATTTCCAAAGTCGGCTTGGATCCCGCACGTATTGCCCAAACCTGCGGCGTTGATCTTGGCTGTGTCATGCGTCGTTTGGCTAGTCTTAATGGCAACGCCTTGACGCCGCTACTAAAGGATGCGGGCTACACTCTCTCAGAAGAAGGGCTGGGGCTTGTTGTCTGTGACAGCTCCGGCACTTTGACGTTTCGCAAGCCGCTGAGTGGTTTTGCACTACCAAGGTTCGGCGCAGCCTGTCCGCTTTGGGTTTTGTATCAAGCTTTATCGCGCCCTATGATGGCCTTGCGCGAAGTTGCCGAACTCAAAGGCCGTGAAATTGCGTATTTTGAAACGCTCGCGATCTCGACGCCCTTAACATCACCGCAATTTGGTGCAGTGCCATTGTTTGAGGCACATATGCTGATCCTGCCTTTGGCTTCGGTCAATCAAAACGAAACGCGTACAAGACCCATTGGAACAAGCTGCCGCATTTGCCCGCGTGAGAACTGCCAAGGGCGGCGCGAGCCCTCTATCCTTGCGGGCGGGCTTTAAAAACCTGCTTGTTTCCATTGCAAATGCATTGCGTTTGCCTAAACTCTGTTAACGCTTTGCGGCGCGGGACATTCCAGCGCGTAACAGCCAAAGGGGAGTGAGACGTCGGATGAGCAAACATGTTCTGTTGATCGAAGACGAGCCGAATATCATCGAAGCGGTCAGTTTTTTGCTTTCGCGTGATGGGTATAACGTGTCGACGCATTCCAATGGACATGATGCGTTGGAGGTGATTGAGGCGAAACAACCCGATCTCCTTATCCTAGATGTGATGCTACCTGGGCGTAGCGGCTTTGACATTCTAGCCGATCTGCGCGGGCGCGAAACGGGCGAGGGCATTCCTGTCCTTATGCTCACCGCGCGCGGGCAAACTAAAGACCGTGAAATGGCGCAGCGCATTGGTGCGACTCGTTTTATGACGAAGCCGTTCTCTAACGCAGAAATCATCGAGACCCTCAATGAGATGAGCCTCGCTTGAGCGCGCAGGACCAAAAGCCTAGCGAGACGAGTTTGCAAGGCCGCGTCTTTCTAGAGCGCCGTAACTACAGACAAAGGCGCCTGATTGATGCTGCACGGATCTTGCCTGTCGTGGGCGTCGTGCTGTGGTTCGTGCCACTGGTCTGGCCAAGCGCTGATGAAAACGGCGCGATTTCGACATCAAGTGCATCGATCTATATTTTTACGATTTGGATAGGATTGATCGTTGTGGGGGCTTTAGTTGCTTGGCGCATGGCACCTGCGGACGAAAGCCCAAACAAGCCAAGCGGTCCTATGGATGAAAGCGCTTTCGAAACACGAAGACGCGATCGGACAGGGTGATGAATGTTCTAATTGTCGTCTCGCTTGGCTATGTTCTGGCGCTTTTCACCGTCGCCTTTATGGCCGAACGCGCCGCGCGATCCGGTCGCATCAAATGGCTACGCGCCCCTGTCGTCTATACGTTGTCTTTGTCGATATACTGCACGGGTTGGACCTTTTATGGCGCGGTTGGATTTGCTGTACGTTCAGGTTTGGAGTTCATCACGATCTACTTGGGACCGTCTCTTGTCATGCTTGGATGGTGGTGGACCGTGCGCAAACTAGTGCGTATTGGGCGGACCCAGCGCATCACCTCTCTCGCAGATCTGATTTCGTCGCGGTTTGGTAAATCTAATTTACTGGCTGTGGGTCTGACCCTACTCGCAGTGACGGGCACGACGCCTTATATTGCGTTGCAATTACAATCAGTCACGCAATCCTATGCGGTTTTTGCTGAAGCGTCCCAAGACGGGTTTAATCAGACGAGTCAAACCACGACAGCCCTTTGGGTGGCCATTGGTCTGGCGATGTTCACCATTTTGTTCGGGACCCGCAAGCTTGATGTGAATGAGCGTCATGACGGTGTGGTCATGGCCATCGCGGTCGAGGCGGTGGTGAAGCTGATCGCATTGATGGCTGTGGGGATCTTTGTGGTCTGGGGGTTATCGGGCGGCATTGGACCGATGCTTGAAAAGATCGGCACCTCCGAGATTGGGATGTGGAATGTCAGTGGCGGACGTTGGGCTGGTCTTACCTTTTTGTCTGCTGCGGCCTTTATCTGCTTGCCGCGCATGTTCCATGTGATGGTCGTCGAAAATGATGACGAACGCCATCTACGCATGGCCTCATGGGCGTTTCCTGCCTACCTGATGTTAATGAGCTTGTTCGTCCTGCCCATCGCCGTCACAGGTTTGGATTTGCTGCCCACAGGGTCAAACCCCGACATGTTTGTTTTGACCGTTCCCTTAAGCCAAGGCCAGAACGGTTTGGCGATGCTCTCTTTCCTAGGCGGTTTGTCGTCGGCTACGTCAATGGTGATTGTGGCGTCAATCGCGCTCTCAACGATGGTGTCGAACCATATTGTCATGCCGATTTGGCTGTCGTTCACCGGTGCGGGGGCGAGCATGTCGGGCGACGTGCGCTACATCGTATTGTTGTCGCGCAGGCTTTCTATCGCGGCGGTTGTGATGCTGGCCTATTTCTACTTTGTGCTTTCGGGCGGTGGCTCCGCACTCGCGGCGATTGGTCTGGTGTCCTTTGTCGGTGTCGCCCAAGCGCTTCCTGTCATGATAGGTGGTATTTTTTGGCGTGGGGCCACGCGCATTGGTGCTTTAAGCGGCCTCTCTATCGGGTTTGTCATTTGGATCTACGCGCTATTTTTGCCCAGCCTCGGAGTGGGCGTTGTGGTCTCTGAAGCGATGATGGCAAATGGGCCGTTTGGTCTCACATGGCTTGCACCGCACGCTTTGTTCGGGGTCAAAGGTATGGACCCGATCTTGCACTGCTTGCTCTGGAGCATGCTTTTGAACAGTTTTGCCTTTGTAGTGGTCTCTCTGTGTAGCTTTCCAGCGCCCTTGGAGCGCTTGCAGGGCGCGCAATTTGTGAACGTGTTTGATCATGCGCGATCTGCGAAAGAATGGTCAAGCGGTGCCGCACAATCCGAAGACTTGATGGTCATGGCGCAGCGCATTCTAGGCGCGCGTGAAGCACAGTCCCTTTTCGGACTAGAGGCGGCACGACAAGGTGCACAAGGGTTATTGCCCGAACCGACACCAGAGTTTCTTGGCGTATTAGAGCGCGAATTGTCAGGATCTGTGGGGGCGGCGACGGCCCATGCCATGGTCGGACAAATCGTCGGCGGTGCGTCCGTTTCGGTCGATGATTTGTTGGCTGTCGCGGATGAGAGCGCGCAGATGATGGAATATTCCAGCAAGCTCGAAGCGCAATCCACAGAACAACGACGCACAGCCGAACAATTGCGTCAGGTGAACGAGAAGCTTACGCAGCTTTCTGTTCAAAAGGATGGGTTTCTCAGTCAGATCAGCCACGAATTGCGCACGCCGATGACGTCAATCCGCTCGTTCTCTGAAATTCTGCGCGACAGTCAGGACATGGCCGACATTGATAAGGCGCGTTATGCGGGGATTATCCACTCGGAAACGCTGCGGTTGACGCGTTTGCTCGATGATCTGTTGGACTTGTCCGTATTGGAAGCGGGGCGCGTGTCGCTCAACCTCTCTCATAAATCCTTGGAAGACGTGATTGAGGGGGCAATTTCGTCTGCAGGACTAAGCGACGAAAACCCGCTTTTGATCAGGCGTACCCAAGCGCGCGAGGACATTCTTCTGCACACAGACGTAGATCGCTTGGCGCAGGTCTTTATCAATGTGATCTCAAACGCACAGAAATATTGTGACGCAGATCCGCGTCAATTAACAATAAAAGCCTTTCAATCAAAGGGACTGGCCACGGTCGATTTCATCGACAATGGCAGTAAAATTGACCCAGACATGCGTGATGTGATCTTTGAAAAGTTCTCGCGCGTTGGAGAAACCAAAGCGGGTGGGGCAGGGCTTGGCCTTGCGATTTGTCGTGAAATCATGACGCGATTGGGCGGTGATATTGTCTATCTTCCGGGGCAGGATGGCACTGCTTTTAGGGTGCAGTTTCCGATAATATGTGGAGGCCAACCCGTTTGAAAGTAAGCGTTTGGTAAGATTTTAGCTTTAATAATTCTATTATCTGGGAAACCGAGTTGGCATAAAGCAACCTTGGCGCTCACTTGTAACGTGTTGGAGGCAGCGCAATTTCATCCAATCCGAATGTCTTACGTCGAATGCTGCGCAGCGATGCGAAAGCACCGGACGACCAGACGGTATCGCCCGCGACTGCGGCGCGTGTCAGTTTGGCGCGTGCGGCGGATCAGGCCTTCAGTCTTGCGCTGAGGGTGAATAGCATACGTCAAAGCCGCTTGGATCTCGCGGATGTGGTTGATCAGATCGATGAGGATTGGGCGCTTTTTCCGCTCTTGCATGATGACGGATCCGTCGGTGTGATGTGTCTTGAACCTGCGTGTATAATTGCCTTCGTAGAAACTCAAACGATGGGAAGAGTGAGCGCAGCAGTGGCTCAACCTCGCCGCTTGACGCAAACGGACAAAGCCTTGGCCGTCGCGTTTCTTGAAGGGTTTCTGCGACGCTTTGATGAGGCTTTGAAAGGAGCCCCTACGGCCTATTGGACCCGTGGTTATCGCACTGAGGACGCGGTCGCGACCCGCCATATGATGGTGTTGCAGCTTGATGGTGCAGAATACCGCGGGTTTGATATGCAAAGCGAAGTCGTGGAAGCCGAACGCCCAATAAACATGCGCTTATTCCTGCCGATCAAAGAAAAAGTTGCGAAACAGAACGCAAGAAAGAAACCGACGAAGACAGGTGTTGCGCTTTTAGAAAGCGAACATACGATCCGTCGCTCTGCGATGGCGGCCAAGGTTGAAATGGATGCAATCATGTGCAAGGTCATGTTGCCCTTATCGGAATTGAACACGTTGCAGCCCGGGCACTTGGTGCCTTTGCCCCAAGATGCTGCAAAGCAGGCGCACTTGGTTGATCGTTCCGGTCGTAGCGCACAAAGCGTACGCTTGGGTCAGCTCCATGGTATGCGCGCGGTCAAGGTGCTCCACGAAAACGAAGATCCCGGAATGATGGAACCAGGCGCGCTTGACCCTTCACGACCGAAAGCCAGTGCTAACGGCCCCAAGACAAGCCCTGAAAGAGGAGCCGAAGTTGAGATAGAGGAACCCGTTCAGGAGCCGCAGAGCATCGCGTTAGCGCCTGTGCAACAAGACGAGTTTGATGTATTAATACAAGCTGGAAAAGACGAAGGATCTTAAAGAGGTAGGCAGGAGTTGCTAAAAACAATACGCTTTATCCGAGGGCACCCCGAAGGCCAGATAAATCATAACCCGCCTGCGCTGTTTGCGCCAAGATATCGTCAGCACTTTGTTTGCCCGATTGGCTAAGCGCCCAGATGACAGAGCATCGCGTCCCCGACGCGCAATAGGCAAGGACCGGACCCTCAGCATTTTCGACGATGTCAAACTGCTTCGTGATATTGTCGGGCGTCATCGTTTGATGCGTCAGCGGTAAGTTCACAAATTGTAAACCCGCAAGCGCCGCAGCTTCTGCCATCACATGGGCATGCAAGAATGGCGGGTTTTCGATGTCGGGACGATTGCAGATTACAGTTGTGAAGCCAGCTTCGGAAATTGCTGGGAAATCCTCTGGCGCGATCTGTTCAGACACCGCGTATTTTTCGGTAATGGCACGAATGAGCATCGTTTTCTCCTATTGGGCGTCGACGCTTACGTCTAGGCGCTGTCGTACATTGGGCGCAAGGGCTATGCCCGCAATCATCGCCGATATGAAGAGACCGTTCGCCCATCCACCAAACCCGATAGAGGCAACCGTTGGTCCGGGGCAAAGGCCCACCAAACCCCAGCCCATGCCAAACATGACGGATCCAAGCACTAGGTTTCGCCCAAGTTTCGGATCAGCCAGGGTGGGGAAAGATCCCCCCACCAAAGGTGTGCGCCGTTTACTCAAGTGCCAAGCGATTGCCATCGGAATGATCGCGCCCCCCATCACGAAGGCCAAAGTCGGATCCCAAGCGCCAAAGACATCAAGCCAGCCTTGCACTTTCTCGGTGTCTGTCATGCCTGAGATCACAAGCCCTGCGCCAAACATTCCACCAGAGATAAATCCCAATATATTGCGCATTAGATCCACCCCAATGTGTGCCGGAACAGGACCATCGTGATCGCACCTGCCAGAATGTAAAATACGGTCGCCACGATACCGCGTAAGGACAGGCGTGATATACCGCACACCCCGTGTCCTGAGGTGCATCCGTTAGCAACGCGCGTTCCGATGCCAACCAAAAGACCTGCGATGATCAGCAAAACAGGGTTTTGCGTCAGATTGGTTTCACCGTTTGCGCCAAGAGGCAGCAAAAGTAAGGGCAGCAGAATAACACCTGCGAGAAAGCTCATGCGTTCTTTCCAGGCAGCGCGTTCAGATCCGTCGATGAGCCCACCGATAATGCCGCTTGCTCCCATGATGCGCCCGTTGCCAAGCAAATAGACAGCGCCAGCAAGGCCGATCAGAAGGCCGCCCATAAGGCCCATGAACCACTCTTGTTCCATCTCAGTTTCTCCACGTCCCTATTATAGTTTGTTGATAGGAATTTTTAGGAAGACATCGCCCTGATCATCGGGTTCGGGCATGTTGCCTGCGCGCATGTTGACTTGCAGTGAGGGCACGATCAATCGTGGCATCCCAAGTGTTGCGTCACGCGTTTCGCGCATTTGCACAAAATCATCTGCAGCGCGGCCACCACCTACATGAACATTTGCCGCTTTCTGCGCTCCTACGGTGGTTTCCCACGCAAATTCTTCGCGTCCGGGTGCTTTGTAGTCATGGCCAACGAAAATCCGTGTCTCACCAGGGAGTGCTAGGATTTTCTGAATAGAGGCATATAGGTTCTGCGCGGATCCACCGGGAAAGTCACAGCGCGCGGTGCCGAAATCTGGCATGAATAACGTGTCGCCCACAAAGGCCGCGTCGCCGATCACGTAGGTCAAGCACGCAGGTGTGTGGCCAGGCGTGTGTAGAATATCTACCCGCAACTGGCCGATGTGAATGCTGTCACCGTCTTTGAAAAGCTGATCAAACTGGCTGCCATCGCGTTGAAATTCAGTGCCCTCGTTGAAGACCTTACCAAAGGTATCTTGAATGACAGTGATATTGTCGCTGATGCCGATCTTGCCGCCCAATTGCTCTTGTAAATAGGGGGCCGCCGAAAGGTGATCGGCATGCACATGGCTCTCAAGAATCCATGCGACGTCTAAGGCATGCGACTTGATATGCGCGATAATCGCATCGGCGTTTTTTGTGTCTGTTGATCCAGAAGCGTGATCGAAATCCAATACGCTATCGATAATCGCGCACGCGGTTCCGTGCGGGTCTTTGACAACATAAGAGACAGTATTGGTTGGGTCGTCGAAAAATGCGGTAACGTCAGGTGTCATAGCCGGTCTCCTTTTGAATACAACATATAAGAAATATTGAATGTGATGCAAGGCCAACACCGCGTATGATTATCGCGTTAGCTCTTTCATGCCTCGCTCAAGACCTGCAAGCGTCATCGGCACCATTTGCGCATCAAATATTTCTTGGATCATTTTGATCGAATGCGTGTAGCCCCAATGCTTTTCGGGCAGGGGATTGATCCACAGATTGCTTTTCCACTGCTCACGCGCACGAGTGAGCCATGTTTGACCGCTCTCTGCATTCCAATGCTCATTCGCGCCGCCTGCGTAGGCGACTTCATACGGGCTCATCGATGCATCGCCAACGAATATGCATTTGTAATCAGGGCCATAAGTGCGCAGCACTTCGTTAGTCGGGACTTGCGCATCCCAGCGGCGGCGATTGTCGCGCCACACACCTTCATAAAGACAGTTGTGAAAATAGAAGTATTCAAGATGCTTGAATTCCGCGCGAGCGGCGGAGAAGAGCTCTTCTACAACCTTGATATGCGGATCCATGGAACCGCCGACATCAAGAAACAACAGCACTTTTACCGCATTACGTCGCTCGGGGCGAGTTTTTACATCGAGATAGCCGTTTTCAGCCGTCGCGCGAATTGTGCCATTAAGATCAAGCTCTTCAGTCGCACCGTCACGCGCCCAGCGACGCAGGCGTTTTAGCGCGACTTTAATGTTGCGTGTGCCAAGCTCGACGCTGTCATCAAGGTTCTTGAATTCGCGCTTATCCCAAACTTTGACCGCACGCTTATGGCGGCTTTCACTTTGACCGATGCGGATGCCCTCAGGGTTATAGCCATACGCTCCAAACGGGGAGGTGCCGCCGGTGCCGATCCATTTGTTGCCGCCCTGATGGCGCCCTTCTTGTTCTTTAAGACGCTCTTTCAGTGTCTCCATCAGTTTTTCAAATCCACCAAGCGCGTCGATCTCAGCTTTTTCATCTTCGCTCAGGTGCTTTTCCACCATTTTGCGCAGCCACTCTTCGGGGATTTCGACGGCTTCCAGCATCTCTTCAGAACTGATTGCCTCTAACCCTCTGAATGTATTCGCGAAAGCACGATCAAACTTGTCGATGTTGCGCTCATCTTTGACCATTGAGGTGCGCGCGAGGTAATAAAAGGCATCGATATCATAAGTGGCCAAGCCGCGTTTCACCCCTTCGAGAAATGACAAATACTCGCGCAGCGATACGGGAATGCCCCCGTCGCGTAGGTTTGCAAAAAAGGGAAGAAACATGTCGCTAGACCGCGAGGCGGTGTACGATCAGCGTAATGATGAAGCCGACCAGCATGAAAGCGATTCCGAAACCGGCGGCATATTGAGCCATATCAGCCTTGTTGCCGCCGTTCTTTTTTGCGCGCCATGCGCCTAGTGCGATGCCAAATAGCCCCGCGAGTGTGTAGATCATTGCTAGCCGCGTCCTCTTTTGAGCGGGCTGAGTGATGAAATTTCACGTACCTTAGCCCGCACTGCCCAGTCTGGACCAAATCCGTAGCGTGCCCAACCCAAACTGTCCATACGGATCGAGCGAGCTTCGGAACTGCGGCCGGTCAGATCAAGCGCTTCGGCGCGTTGCAACATGAGAGTGGACATCAGCGCGGCGTTTTCATGACGCCCTGCGGTATCAAGGTGAGGGCCAATCTGCTCGAGCGCTGCCTCGCCATTGCCTTCGGCAATGTGAAAAGATGCGAGTTGTGAAGCGGCATAAGCGGCGTGCAGGCGGGTCGAGGGGTCTTGGCCATAAAGGCGCGCGGCGATAGAGAAATGTTCACGCGCTTTCTTAAGATCGACTGACATGTTCAAGCGGCCCATCGCATAGTGGCTAAAGGCGCGGCGATGATCATTCCAGCCCATGGCAACTGCGATTTGCATCGCTTGATGTGCGGCGCGGATACGTTCTTTCTGGTTTGCACCCGGGCCAAGTGCGCGCTGAATGGCATTGATCCAGGAGCGCGGTGTGCGAGTCAGGCGACGCGGTGCAAACTGTTTTCCGCGTGGATTGATACGCGACAAAATTGGGCTGATGCGCTTGGCAACTTCGGATTTCTGCATGCCATTGTGCAAAGAAGGGTCGTAGTAGGCGCGTAAAATGAGCATGTCGAAGCCGGTCAGCACCGTATGCACGTTGTCGTCGTTAAAGACAGAATCGGATAAGCGATAAAGGTCGTTCAAAGGACCAAGCGCTTGCGCGAGCTCTTCATGAAGACAATCACGCACCTCTTGAGGGCTGGCATCATTTGGCAGGAAGATGGACAGGCGCTTGCGTTCTTTAAGACCCGTCCAATTGACGAGGGACGTACGGCGCGCAAGACGATATTGTGCCAGGCTAGAGACGTTCGGGGCCACAAAACACGCGGCTTGCGGCAACATCGCACGGATTTCTTTGCGCGAAACTGCTTCAATTGTGATGTTCGCGGTGTCCGCTTGGTTTTGACGGATGTTGATATGAGCTTCTGTGCGCAGTCGGTGCAGCAGACGATTGAGATCGCTTCCTAGCCCTGCAGACGGCCGACCCGTCACGCGGACAGAGATCGGGCCTTCAAAACGCGTGAGTGTCGGCAAGCTACGACCGCTTTCCAGATTAAACGCAAGATCAAGGAAATCACGGGCAATATCGGAATTCGCGCGATAGGATGGGGTCGGACGCGGAGCTGTAAATACTTTCACCGCGGGTAAGTTACCGTCAATGGAAGTTGTTTGAGCACGGGACGGCATGTCGCTAGGTGCAGAGGGCACACAGCCTGACAAAACCAGATAAAATGGTAATAGAAATCGACGCATCTAAATCTTTAAATCCTGTCTTGCCCGCATATCATGCGAGGGCTGGGCGCGTAGAATAGCCACCCGATTACAAAGGTGAGCGAACGCACCGTGAGTTACCGCAATGATCGAGATCGTGCTGACAAGGGTTTCTGGCGATCCACCGAAAATGTCATTGGATCGCAAATATGAAAACGTTGCCTGCAAAGTATTTCTTTCGTTTCATCATCAAGGTTCGTGCTTTCTGCCAGCACACCCTGTCGGGTTTAAGAAAATAAAGTGGCAATAATAAGAACGTGCCTCGGAGACACTAGCCCGATACAATTTCAAGGCGTTATAGGAGATTGGTGACGTTTGAACGTTTGTTGCGGCCCTGCCACCTAGATATTGGGGCAAGGGCACGCCAAAGGCATACAAACGGGAAATAATTTTTGGTTAACGCGGAATTCAGCCGCGCCGGGCCATAAAGGCGAGACGCTCAAACAAATGGACATCTTGTTCATTTTTCAACAGCGCACCGTGCAACTTGGGCAGGGCACTTGCGCCGTCACGCTTGAGATCTTCGGGGGTCAGATCCTCTGCCAGAAGCAGTTTGAGCCAGTCGAGCACTTCAGACGTAGAAGGCTTTTTCTTCAAGCCTTGTTGTTCGCGAATGTCGTAGAATTGCGTCAGCGCAGTTGTGAGAAGGGCGTCTTTTATACCGGGGTGATGTACTTCAACGATTTTGCGCATCACGTCAGGCTCTGGAAAGCGGATGTAGTGGAAGAAGCAGCGCCGCAAAAAGGCGTCTGGCAACTCTTTTTCATTGTTGGACGTAATGATGACAATAGGGCGGTTCACCGCGCGGATGGTTTCGCCTGTCTCGTAGACATAGAATTCCATCCGATCCAGCTCTTGCAAAAGATCGTTTGGGAACTCGATGTCTGCCTTATCTATTTCGTCAATAAGCAATACGACTTTTTCGTCGTCGCTAAAGGCCTCCCACAACTTACCCTTGCGGATATAGTTCGCCACATCATGCACGCGCTCTTCTCCGAGCTGGCTGTCGCGGAGACGACTGACGGCGTCGTATTCATAAAGGCCTTGTTGGGCCTTCGTCGTCGATTTGATGTTCCACTCAATCATCCGCAGTCCAAGACCAGAAGCAACTTGGCGGGCCAGCTCTGTCTTTCCAGTGCCAGGTTCGCCTTTGACCAGTAGCGGACGTTCCAAGGTGACGGCCGCGTTCACAGCAATCGTAAGGTCATCTGTGGCCACGTAGTCTTGCGTTCCGGTGAATTTCATAGCGCGTCCTGCTTTCATTGATCTAACTCGTGCACCTTATAGCGCCGAAAAAATCGCTGCAATGTGAGTTTATTCGGTAGTGACAAGCATTCTTGCTTGCGGTATCTCGCGCCCAGAGAGAGCTATGCACCGAAGGAATTTATCCATGGGTCATGGCCTTACAGGGAGAGCGGACATGAAAGCTGAAGCCTTTTTACCAGAAGACTATCGACCAGCCGAAGACGAGCCGTTTATGAACGAGCGTCAAACAGAGTATTTTCGCCTAAAGCTTACCAATTGGCGCGATGAATTACTCTCGGATGGGCGTGATACAATTGAGACGTTGCAAGACGGGACGCGCAACATCCCGGATGTGATTGATCGCTCCAGCGAGGAAACAGATCGCTCGCTTGAGCTGCGCACGCGGGATCGTCAGCGCAAGCTGGTGGCAAAGATCGACGCGGCCTTACGCCGAATTGACGAAGGCGAATTTGGCTATTGCAACGTGACCGGTGATCCGATTTCGTTGAAACGCCTTGATGCGCGCCCCATCGCGACGATGAGCTTGGAGGCGCAGGAGCGCCATGAGCGCCGTGAGAAAGTGCATCGCGACGATTAAGCCGCTTAGGTTTTTGGGAATATTTAAACGCTGGGGCTTTCGCTCTGGCGTTTTTCTTTGCACACAAGCCTTATGAAAAAAGTACATCACATAAGTGTTGTTGGCGGCGGCATCGGTGGTTTGGCAGCGGCCACTGCCCTTGCGCAGCACGGTGCCCGTGTCACGGTCTTCGAGCAAGCGGAGGTAATCCGCGAAGTGGGTGCAGGCATTCAAGTCAGTCCCAATGGGCTATGCGTTTTACGTGCGCTCGGGTTAGAGGACGCGGTGACGCAGTTTTCAAGCCAAGGTCGTCGCGTCAGCTTGCGTCGCGCTGAGAGCGATTTCGAGGTTGCGCACCTTGATCTGACCCTTTTGCTAAAGACACAGCAGTATCACTTCGTTCACCGCGCAGATTTAATTGAGATTTTGTTGCAAGCGGCGCTTTCTGCGGGCGTTGATGTAAAACTCAACAAAAAGGTGCGTGCGATTGTGCCTGGGGGGCCTGCGCAGATCCACTTTGACGACGGGCAAGACATTGCCAGCGATCTTGTTATCGATGCGAGTGGGCTTCACAGCAGGTTGCGCGCCACTTTGAATGGCCAAAACGAACCATTTTTTACCGGACAAACTGCGTGGCGGGCTTTGATTCCAAACACTGAGGGGCGGGTGGATGATGTGCAGGTGCACATGGCACCGCGCCGCCATATCGTAAGTTACCCGTTGCAGGGTGGAAAATTTATTAACCTCGTCGCGGTTCAAGAACGCACTGCTTGGCAGGGGGAAGGCTGGTCACAACGTGATGATCCTGACAATGTGCGTGCCGCTTTTGAGGGCGGGTCGTCAAAGGTGACCGCGATGCTCGACCATGTGGACGAGGTGCACTTGTGGGGATTATTCCGCCATCCCGTTGCTGAGACTTGGGTTGCAGAAAACTGCGCTTTGCTTGGCGATGCAGCGCATCCAACGCTACCTTTCTTGGCGCAAGGGGCGAATATGGCGTTGGAGGACGCGTGGGCGCTGTGCAAATTGGTGCAGGTTGATGATCTACAAATTGGGCTTGCGCGCTATGAAGCGCTGCGTCAGCCGCGCGTGCGCAAAGTGATCGCCGCTGCAAACAGCAATGCGTGGCGTTATCATCTGCCGCGCGGGCCTGTGCGCTTGGCGGCCCATGTCGCACTTGGCCTCGGTAGCCGGATCGCGCCACGGGTCATGCTAAAGCAATTTGATTGGCTCTACGGTTACGACATCACAACCTTGTTTGACGTAAATTAGCGGTTCCGTCCCGCGCGCTCTCTGGCTATACTCTGTGTTGTGGACGAGCCGGAAAAAGGCTGATGATGAGAGCGGTATTCTTTAGTCTTGCGGTGCTTCTGTGCACTTTTTCAGCGGCCTATGCGCAGCCGTTCACAGCGCTTGCGCGTTTTGATGTTGAGAAAAGCCAAATCACAATGCGCGGTGGCGCGTATAAGCTTGATCTCGCCCTCAGCCAAGGGGTACCCTATCGCGTCTACACGCTGAATGACCCTGCGCGTCTGGTTGTTGATTTCCGCGAGGTCGATTTCGCAGGCGTCGATCCTACGGCTTTGATGAGCACATTGGATGAGAACGTCTTAAGGTTTGGCGCTGTGCGCCCAGGCTGGTCGCGGTTAGTGCTTGATTTGGCAAGCCCGCAAAAGGTCAAGCAAGCAGGGCTAAGCGTAGATACTAATTCTGGAAATGCGCGTTTGAAGGTGGATTTGGTCGCGGTTGAGCAAGCTGAGTTCGATGCCGCTACGGGTGCGCCGCGCGATTCCGAATGGGACAAGTTAAAGCCAAGCGCGCTGACTGAGATGTCAACAAAAGATGATGAGGCGATGACCATCGTGCTTGATCCCGGCCATGGGGGGATTGATCCGGGCGCCGTTGGTAAAGGCATTAACGAAGCAGATCTGATGTTCACGCTTGCTCAGGAAGTGCGCGATGCTTTGCTGCGATCGGGCGATTTTAATATTGTTTTAACGCGCAATGGCGATGAATTTGTCTCGCTTGAGCGCCGTGTTCAGATTGCGCGCACAGCGGGGGCGGATATGTTCGTGTCCTTTCATGCGGATGCGTTGGCTAGTGGCAAGGCCAACGGTGCTGCGGTTTACACTTTGTCAGAAGAGGCGTCTGATAAAGCCTCTGCCGCGCTTGCGGAACGTCACAATCGTGCGGACCTTTTGGCGGGTGTGGATTTGTCAGGGCAGGACGATGAAATCGCCTCAATCCTGATGGATCTCGCGAGGCTTGAAAATACACCGCGATCTCAGGCACTTGCGCGAGGCATTATCCTTGGGATCAATACAGAAGTGGGGCACACTTATAAGCGACCCATCCAATCTGCGGGATTCTCCGTGCTTAAAGCGCCGGATATACCATCGGTTTTGATCGAGGTGGGCTTCCTCTCGAGCAAGGATGATTTGAGCAAATTGATGGATCCGACATGGCGCGGAAAAATGGTGACTGGCATTCACAATGGCATCCATGCGTGGATCTTAAATGATGCGGAGGACGCGCAGTTGCGACGAAAATAGCGACGATGATGTGATGCCTTTTCATGCGCGGGAAGCTGCTTACCTTTCCTAGGGTTGTGTTTTGACCATTCAGTCCTGCATGCGTATAGAGGAGGCAATAAAAACGGGGGCCGGCACGTGCTCAGAGCAATATTATCATTCTTCGGTTCAATTTTTTCCCTTGTGACGATGGGTACGATGATGGTCGCCCTGACGATTGGCGCGATTTTCTGGATGTATGGCCGTGACTTGCCTAGCCACGAGAGCCTCGCGCAATACAAGCCGCCAACGATTTCACGGATTTATTCGGGGCAGGGCCAGATCATCGACGAATTCGCGCGCGAGCGTCGTTTGTTTGCGCCAGCCAATGAAATCCCCGATCTTGTGAAACACGCGCTGATTTCTGCAGAAGACAAAAATTTCTACACACATGCTGGATATGACACCCGCGGCATGGCCTCCGCGTTTCGCGATGCTGTCGTGTCGCGCGGCGAAAACGTGCGTGGTGCCTCGACGATTACGCAGCAGGTAATGAAGAACTTCTTGCTTGATGGCTCGCGAAGGGCAGAACGTAAGATCAAGGAAATTATCCTAGCCACGCGCATCGAGGGTACGCTGAGCAAAGATCAAATTCTTGAACTCTACATGAACGAGATTTTTCTTGGTCAGAACAGTTTCGGCTTCGCGGCGGCCTCGCAAACCTATTTCAACAAAACCATGGGTGAGCTTGCCCCTCATGAAGCCGCATTCCTCGCCTCTATGCCAAAAGCGCCAAGCCAGTTTCATCCTGTACGCCGCAAAGAACGCTTGAAGCAACGCCGTGATTTCGTGCTGAAAGAGATGATGGAAAACGGCTACATCACGCAAGAGGTGTATCAACGCGAAGTGAAATTGCCGCTGAAGTCCGTACAGAACGGCGACTTTGACAGCTTTAAATCAGCACTGCCGCCGCGCGATTATTTCACCGATGAGATTCGTCGTCAATTGAGCCGTGATTTTGGCGAGGGTGAGTTTTTCACAGGCGGTTTGACAGTACGCGCAACGATTGATCCCGAAATGCAGGCCGAAGCGGCAGATGCATTGCGCCGCGGGCTTGAGCGCTATGACCGTTCGCAAGGGGTGTGGCGTGGCACGGGCAAGACGATTCCGGTGGAGCAGCTTGGCAGCGAAGCAGACTGGCGCGAAGCGCTGAGCAATGTTAAAGTTGCGCGCGATATCGATATGGAAAACAAATGGTATCCAGCCGTTGTGTTGGAAGTTGGCTCCAACGAAGCGCGCGTTGGTCTAGAAGGTGTGGACGAGGACAGCGATGGCCATTGGATTCCAGCAAAGGATGTTCAGTGGGCGCGGAAGCGGCTCTCTGATGGCAAACTTGGTCGTAAAGCGCAGGTAGCGGGCGATCTGCTTGCAGTTGGTGAAGTCGTGCATGTGCGCAAAATGACGGATGATAATTCTGGCAATTTCGTCCGTTGGACGCTGCGCCAAGTTCCAGAAGTGCAGGGCGGTTTTATGGCGATGGACGTCAATTCCGGCCGTGTGATCGCGATGCAGGGTGGTTTTTCCTACCAGCACTCCGTGTTCAACCGCGCAACGCAAGCGCAGCGTCAGCCGGGGTCCAGCTTTAAGCCTTTCGTTTATGCCTCTGCACTTGATAGCGGGTACACACCCGCGACTGTCGTGGTCGACGCGCCAATCGAAATTAACACACCGCAAGGTCTGTGGCGGCCCAAAAACGCGTCGAAAACCTTCTACGGCCCAACACCTTTGCGCACAGGGATCGAGCGGTCGCGAAACCTTATGACTATTCGGCTTGCGCAAGAGGTGGGCATGGACGTGGTCGGCGAATATGCAGAAAAATTTGGCGTTTATGAGAAAGGTAATTTCCTACGGGTGCTCGCGAATTCGCTCGGTAGTCAGGAAACCACGTTATTCAAGATGGTCGCCGCTTATGCGATGTTCGCCAATGGAGGTGAACGTGTGGAGCCGACTTTGGTCGACCGTGTGCAGGATCGTTATGGAAAAACCGTGTACAAGCATGACCTTCGCGAATGTATTGATTGTAATGACCCTGCAATCGCGCCAACGCGCAGTCCGCGCATCGTTTCTGATCGTGAGCGGGTGATGAACGCTGTGACGGCCTATCAGCTTACGTCGATGATGCGCGGCGTGGTGGAACGTGGAACAGCGGCTAAAACGGTAAGCTTGGGTGTGCCGACTGCGGGTAAGACTGGCACGACGAATGATGCGAAGGACGTCTGGTTTGTAGGCTTTACCAACCGCATCGTGGCTGGCTGCTATATTGGTCACGACACGCCGCGTTCGCTTGGGCGTGGGGCGTCAGGTGGTGGGATGTGTGGTCCTGTGTTCAACCAATTCATGCGCAAGGCAACTAAGAAGTATGGCGCGAGCAAGTTTCGTGTCCCTGGGGGCTGTGAATTTATCAAAATTGACCGCTTCTCTGGCGCGCGTTTGTCGGAAGGTGCTTCGGGCGACAACGTCGTGAACGAATGTTTCCGCGAGGGCGAGGAACTGGTCTTCGGCATCTCCTTTGATGGTGGTTTTGCAATGGGCAGCAACCTGTCTTTGATCCGTCCCGACGGCGAAGATGCGCGTCAAGTGACGACCTCCACAGGGAAGAAAGCGGTCGTGGGGCCAAGGGCCAGCTTCGGTACGCTTAGTTCTGGCGGTCTTTACTAGGGCGCAACCCTTGTTAGTGGCTTGGCGCTGGTTTATCACGCCTAGACAAGCCATTTAAACGGGACGTTCCATGCGCGCAGACGCTCAAAACACGGTAGAAGAGATCGAAAAATCCCTGGAACTGCTGAGGCAGCGCTTGGATTGGGATACAGCTGAATTCCGGCTTGAAGAATTCAATGCCCGCGTCGAAGATCCTGACCTTTGGAATGACCCCGACGCCGCGCAAAAGCTGATGCAGGAACGTCAGGCTTTGGTCGATGCGATGGGTACGTATAGGTCGATCAAGCAAGAGCTGTCGGACCAGGTCGAATTGATCGAACTGGGCGAGATGGAAGAGGACGAGGAAGTCGTCATCGAAGCCGAGGAGGCTTTGAACGCCCTTGCCAAGCTCGCTGCCGCGAAGGAGCTGGAAGCACTGTTGGATGGCGAAGCTGATAGTAATGATACTTTCCTTGAGATTAATTCTGGCGCGGGTGGTACGGAAAGCTGCGATTGGGCGTCGATGCTAGCGCGCATGTATGTGCGTTGGGCCGAAAAGCGTGGCTATAAAGTTGAATTGCAATCCGAAAGCGCGGGCGAAGAGGCGGGTATCAAATCCGCAGCCTATAAGATCAGCGGTCAGAATGCTTATGGTTGGCTGAAGTCGGAAAGTGGCGTGCATCGGTTGGTGCGCATTTCGCCCTTTGACAGTGCAGCAAAGCGGCATACGTCATTTACTTCTGTTAAAGTTTACCCAGTTGTCGATGACAATATTGAGATTGAAGTGAACCCATCTGATATTCGTATCGACACTTACCGCTCGTCCGGCGCAGGTGGTCAGCACGTGAATACCACGGATTCCGCAGTGCGTATCACGCATGCGCCGACGGGAATCGTTGTGACTTCATCGGAGAAATCGCAACATCAAAACCGCGATATTGCTATGAAAGCCTTGAAATCGCGGCTCTATCAGATCGAACTGGATAAGCGGTCCGCGCTGGTAAACGAAGCCCATGAGAATGCAGGTGATGCAGGCTGGGGCAACCAGATCCGATCCTATGTTTTGCAGCCATATCAGATGGTTAAAGACCTACGCACCAACCACGAGACGTCGGACACCAAAGGTGTTCTCGACGGTGATCTCGATGGGTTCATGGGTGCGACCCTTGCGATGAATGTCGCAGGCAAAAGCCGTGCGGAGGCGCAAGGCGACGACTAAACCTGCTCTGGAGGGCGAGTTATGGCAGCTCTATTGTATGAAACGGCAACAGAGCTTGCCACACGTATTGCGTCCAAAGATCTGAGTGCGGTGGAGCTGATGCAAGCCTCGCTGGACCGTATTGATGCGGTCAACGAAACTGTTAACGCAGTGGTTTCTTTAAAGGATCGTGAGGACTGCATCGCAGATGCCAAACACGCTGACAGTATAGCGCCAAAAGGTCCTTTGCATGGTCTGCCGGTCGCTATCAAAGATCTCGCCAATTCTGAGGGTTTGCTGACCTCGATGGGCTCTCCGATCTTCGCAGATAACATCGCACAAAAGGACGACCTGTTCGTCGCGCGCATGAAAGCAGCGGGTGCAATTGTCATCGGGAAAACTAACACGCCTGAATTTGGGCTTGGTTCGCACACCTTCAACTCGGTGCATGGCGCAACGCGCAATCCTTATGATCCGAACCGTTCTGCTGGGGGATCATCGGGCGGTGCTGCGGCGGCCTTGGCGACTGGTATGATCCCGATTGCGGATGGGTCTGACATGATGGGCAGCCTGCGCAATCCCGGCGCTTGGAACAATGTCTATGGGCTAAGGCCGACCTATGGGTTGGTGCCTTTGGATATGCCGGGGGATATGTTTCATCATCAATTGGCCGTCGCTGGCCCGATGGGGCGCACGCCGCAAGATGTGGCACTACTTTTGGATGTGCAGGCGGGTTTTGATGCGCGCCATCCTCATAGTTTTTCGCAAGCGCCGAGTTTTGATCAACTGGACGGCGATCTCAAGGGGATGAAGTTGGGCTGGCTCGGGGATTGGGGTGGCGTATACGCGATGGATGCAGGCGTTCTTGAGACTTGTGAAACCTCGCTGAAAGGTTTCGAGAACCTTGGAGCAACTGTTGAGCGCCTTGCTCCGCCGTTCTCGGCGGAGAAGATTTGGGAGGCTTGGGTCAAGCTGCGCGCATGGGCAAATGCAGCTGGTAAAGCCGCGCTGTTCAACAATGAAAACACTCGTAAATTGCTTAAAGACGACGCCATCTGGGAAATCGAAACCGGTATGGCGCTGAGCGCTGTGGAGGTACATGAAATGAGCGCCATTCGCACCGCGTGGTTCGCCAAATTGAATGAGATGTTCGCTACGTATGACGCGCTAATGCTGCCATCTGCGCAGGTCTGGCCGTTTCCTGTCGAATGGGACAGCCCGAAAAAGATCGCGGATCGTGTGATGGATACCTATCATCGCTGGATGGAGGTTGTGATCCCGGTGAGCCTTGTCGGAGTGCCCAGTCTCAATATTCCAGCAGGTTTTAACGAGGCGGGACTGCCCATGGGCATTCAAGTATTTGGGCCGCGCCATAGTGATGCTAAGCTTCTCAAGATTGGCCAGCGGTGGCATGAGATCAGCGAGAATGCGTCCCGCCGCCCTGATTTGAGTGGTTTAGTTGGAAGGTAAGCTATGGTGTTTGATCCAATCCGCGGTGTTCCAAAATTCAGACCCGTGAAAGCGATAGATATTAAAGAGGCGCTTTCAAAAGGCTGGCGTGATTTTCGCGCGTTTCCGATCTACGGCCTTATGTTTGCGGGGTTTTATGTGCTCGCGGGCTTGCTCATGGCGTGGATCACCTATGTCACGCATACCACTTATTGGTTGGTCCTCGCAGCCATCGGTTTTCCATTGTTTGGCCCTTTTGCGGCTGTTGGACTCTACGAGATCAGCCGACGACGGGAAAGCGGGCTAAAGATGAGCGACCCAAGCGTGTTCGGCGTAGTTTTGCAACAAAGGCTGCGCCAGTTGCCGTCCATTTGCTCCATTATCGTGTTCATATTCCTGTTTTGGTTTTTCATCGGTCACATGATTTTCGCGCTATTTCTGGGCTTGTCGCAGATGACCAACATTCATAGCAGTCTTGATGTCTGGTTTTCCTCTGAAGGGCTTACAATGCTTGCGGTGGGAAGCGTGATAGGCGCGCTCGTGTGTTTGTTGTTGTTCATGATAACGGTTTTTGCTCTACCCTTATTGTTAGAGCGAGAGGTCGATTTCGTCACAGCGATGATCACCAGTTTTCAGCAAGTGCAGGCAAATTTTTCGCCTATGGTACTGTGGGGCATGTTCATCGCGGCCGTGCTGATTCTGTCGATGATCCCAGCGTTCTTCGGCTTATTGATCACGTTGCCAGTTTTGGGCCATGCCAGTTGGCATCTGTATAGCGCGATCCGTATCGCTGACGCATAAGTTTATTCTTCGCGGCCGGCACGCTTGAGCCGATGATGAAGCATTTGCGTATCTGGATGCCCAAGCTCTAGTGCGAATACATAAGCATGGGTCAGATAGAACCCTTCTGCATCTTGATCTGATACTGCATCCGCAGCCTCGCGGTACAAAGTGACAAGGGCAGGGCGATCATCGCGCATATGCGCGTCCAACAAACGCGCGTCTAGCCCACTCATTCTGCGGCTTGGGCAGTGGCGCGATAGTTCTCGATCTTGCCCGCGACCCAGGCATGAAAACAATGCGTTGGGCTATCCATCACGGCAGAGAAACGTCCGCCATCAAAGTTGGGCGAATGGCGGCCCTTTTGCATGCCTTCAACGACGAATATATCTTCCTCAAAGACCAACTTCCATTGTTCGGTGTTGGCCGCGCGCATTGCGTCATTGGTTTTGGGTGTTGCATAATAGAGGTGAATGTTTTCAACCGTACGCTCCGTGCTTTTAGGTACCAAGACAATGGCAAACGCATGATCGCGGTGCACACCAAGTAAAACGTTGGGATAAACAGTAATATATTCCGCGGCCTCGTTCCACTTTTCGCCAACGTCCTCAAAGTCGGCAAAAACCTGTCCGTCGGCAGCCTTAAGCTGGCGGTAAACCAATGTGCCTTGCCCAGAATAGGAGTCCTGTTTTTCGATATGATAGTGATCTTCAAGCCGCGAATAGCTGTTTAGGCCCGGATGCACCCAAGGGAGATGATAGCTTTCGCAATAGTTCTCAACGGCGAGCTTCCAATTGCACTCCACCTCAAGCTGAAACGCACTATCCGCGCCGCCATGATAGAGTGGTTTGTCAAACTCGGCCCACCGTGCGATGAGATCGGCGTTGGCATCTTCAAAGGGCAGGGCGGTTCCGTCAATGTTGATCCAGATGACATCGCGCCAAATATGGCTGGGCACTTCGATCAAGCCAAGAAGATCACGGTCAATGCTTTCGTGTGTGTTTTGACCGGGGCCACCGACGTGCGGCGTGCTCACAAGGCGGCCTTCTGTGCTGTAACACCAGCTATGATAAGGGCAGCGGATCGCCCCTTCAATTTTACGGGGCTCCTCGACAAGAATCATGCCGCGGTGGCGGCATGTGTTTTGAAACACGCGTACGGTGTTTGATTTGTCGCGGATCACCAACAAAGGCATGCCGACGAATGTCAATGGGACTGCGTCGCCGATCTCTGGCACATCGGCCGCGACGGCAAGGCCGGACCAAGATGAAAACAAAACCGCGTGCTTTTCTTCGTTGTACACCTGGCTGTCTATATAATGTGGGTTAGGCAGGCCCTGCGCTTCGCTCACGGGGCGGCGTACATGGGACAGGTCTGTGAGTGGTGCAGTCATGTTTTGGCCTCTCGCGAATGGTTCCCGAGATTAGCACACCACGCTGCATATCGAAGGTCTGTGAACGACGCCGACTTTTCTCACCGCGACTTGTGCTTTAGTAGAAAGGTTCTCCAATGCGCAACAAACGCTGGTGATACGGCGGCAAATTCTCCGGCTCACAAAAGCCGGTATTTCGAGCGGTTTCCAAAATCAACTTTGTTGATCCGCCCAAAAACTCATAGGCCAAACGCGTTGCGCGTACCGTATTAATCGCTTCATTCACCGTGCGGGTTGAATAGCCTTGCCAAAAATTGCGATCAAACGAAGCCACACGCGTGATGAAGCTGTTGGTGTAAGTCATCGCGTTGCGACGTGACACGACGATGTTAATGCCATCTTCAACCTTTTGCGCATAGCCTTTGAATTGGCGTACGAAAGGTTCATTGGACAAGCCTTGTTCACGCAAAGACTGACGCGCCTCGGAGCCTTTGAGAAAGGTCCAGCCGTCTTTACGATAGAGAAAAACCAAGCCCAAAATATAGCGTTCAGGGAAAAGAAAGCTCTGACGCGTAAAGCGATAAAACCCGTTGGGCAAGGTGTCTTCGGGAATGCGTGTTGTTTCAGGGGCGGCAAAATCGCGAATTTCAGGGTGAGACAACAGGTCGGGTTTAACCTGAGCAATGTCTTCAAGCGGCTTGATCAGAATGCGCGCATCCGTTTCAAAGAAGTCACAAATCCGCGCAAGCATATCAGGGCGCGGATAACTTTCGCCATTCAGATAGCGATTGAACTGCGCGCGATTAATCCCAAGCTGGCGGCAAACTTCAGACACAGAGGGGTAACCTGCGCACAACAACCTGAGGTTTTGTCCAAATTGAGCGCGGATCGCGACTGGGCGAGTTATCTTATCCATGAGCAGTGCTCTGTCGTCGTCATTTCGGGTTTCGTTCTCTTCAGGTGTTCAAAAATGAACATGTTTGGATGAATTTGATACAAAACTGATACAGGCAGAGTCAAATTTGACTCAATCGTGCAAAACTTGACCACAAATTGCACGCGAACGATGCGTCAAAAGCAGTGGTGATCCCTGCGATTGCCGTCATACTTATCCCTAGTTTCGTGGAGAGGGCAATATGCTTGGGGTTGTAATCTGGACAGACGCCGCTGAGAGCAAAGCGATCATCTGGTGTGAGGATCATGGTAAGCTGGCCTTTTTGGGTCAGTGCAATCATGGCGACGATTTTTTGAAAGTTGATCAGGGTGATCTTATTCAGTTCGATTTGGCTGAATATCGCACGATGCGCCTTGCTCAGAACCCGCGGAAAATTGCACAGCATTATTGTGCTGATTTGGATGGTGTGCTGGCAAAAGCACAGTCCGTTAAATCAGACATCGAAAAGGCGATGCCTGAAAGGGCCAAAGCGCGACACGCACCACCCAAGAAACAATCATGCAGTGTCATTGATTTTGCGGAAACGCGACAAAAGTATAAATCTGCCACGCTGGGTGTAGACTAGACTCTAAGTCCCGCGCGACAGAGCTGCGACGCCCGTGCGGGCCAGCTCGCTCAATCCAAGAGGGCGCATGAGATCTGCAAAAGCATCGATCTTTTCGGAAGGTCCCGTAAGCTCGAACACAAAGCTTTCTAATGTGCTATCCACAACGTTGGCGCGGAAGATATCTGCCAGCCGCAAGGCTTCGACGCGCTTGTCACCTGTTCCCTCCACTTTGAATAGGGCTAACTCGCGCTCAACTGATTGACCTTCAACGGTCAGATCGTTGACTTGATGGACAGGAACAATCCGCCCGAGTTGCGCTTTGATCTGATTGATTACTTGCGGTGTGCCTGTGGTCACAACTGTGATCCGGCTCAGATTGCCAGAGTGATCGATCTCGGCCACGGTCAGGCTTTCGATATTGTAGCCGCGCCCTGCAAAAAGTCCGATCACACGTGCCAGAACACCGGCTTCGTTATCGACGATGATGGCCAATGTATGGCTTTCCTGAACGTCGGAAAAATTCGGACGCAGGTTATAGGCCGAATGGCTTGTCGCGCCTTTTTTGATCTTAAGAGGTGACATTTTTTTGTCCTTCTTTGGTCTTCAAATACCTTAGGGGTGTGGAGGCTAGCCCCCACTGCAATAGATCAACTCGTGCTAAACAAGCACAGAGCCTTTCGCATCAATTACGCCCTGCGTGTCCGCTTCGCCCAAGAGCATTTCATTATGCGCCTTCCCTGACGGGATCATCGGGAAGCAGTTTTCGTGCTTTTCGACGAGGCAATCAAACAGCACCGGTCCGTCGTATGTGATCATTTCCATGATCGCATCATCAAGCGTATCGGGATCAGAGCACAAAATTCCTTTCGCACCAAACGCTTCCGCCAACTTAACGAAATCGGGCAGAGATTCAGACCAGCTCTCGGAATAGCGCTCACCGTGCAAGAGTTCCTGCCACTGACGCACCATGCCCAAACGTTCGTTGTTCAAAATGAACTGCTTTACGGGCAGGCGATATTGCATTGCGGTGCCCAGTTCTTGCATATTCATCAACCAGCTTGCTTCGCCCGCGACATTGATCACAAGCGCATCCGGATGTGCCATTTGCACACCTATGGAGGCGGGGAAGCCGTAGCCCATCGTGCCCAAACCACCCGATGTCATCCAGCGGTTGGGATCTTCAAACCCCAAATACTGCGCGGCCCACATCTGATGTTGACCGACTTCAGTCGTGATGTAGCGGTCATGTTTCTTGGTCAGCGCTTCCAGACGCGCAAGCGCGTGTTGTGGCTTGATAACCTTGCCCTTTTGCTCAAATTTCAAACACTCAACTTTGCGCCATTCATCAATCTGACCCCACCATTTCTTAACAGCAGCGGAATTAGTTTTGCGACCGCGTGCTTTCCAGACATTCAGCAGATCTTCCAAAACATGTGCAACATCGCCGACAATTGGCATCTCCACGCGTATCACTTTGTTGATGGAGCTTGGATCAATATCGATATGTGCTTTGCGACTATCGGGACTAAACGCATTAAGCACACCCGTGATGCGATCATCAAAACGCGCACCGATGTTGATCATCAAGTCACAGCCATGCATTGCCATATTGGCCTCATAAAGCCCGTGCATACCAAGCATGCCGATCCAGCTTTCACCGGATGCGGGATAGCAGCCAAGCCCCATCAGCGTAGATGTGATAGGAAAGCCTGTCGCACCCACAAGTTCGCGCAAAAGCTGGCTGGCTGCGGGACCGGAGTTGATCACGCCGCCACCTGTGTAAAAGATCGGACGCTCGGCTTGTTCAATGGCTTCGACAAGCTCGGTAATCGTTTCCAAATCCCCTTTGACTTGCGGCTGATAATGCCCAAGGTCTGCCTTTGCAGGTGGGGTGTAATCATCTGTGGCGAACTGCACGTCCTTTGGAATGTCCACAAGGACAGGGCCGGGACGGCCTGTTGTGGCGACATGAAACGCTTCATGCACAGTGCTTGCCAGCTTGGAGGTTTCTTTCACCAACCAATTGTGCTTCGTACAGGGACGTGTAATGCCGACGGTATCAGCCTCTTGGAACGCGTCAGAGCCGATCATGAACGTTGGCACTTGGCCCGTCAGAACAACAATCGGAATGCTGTCCATCAGAGCATCGGTCAAACCCGTCACCGCGTTTGTGGCACCCGGGCCAGAAGTCACAAGGCACACGCCGGGCTTGCCCGTTGAGCGCGCATAACCTTCCGCTGCATGCACAGCCCCTTGTTCGTGACGCGCAAGCACATGACGAATGCCATTTTGATTAAAAATTGCATCATAAATAGGTAGGACAGCGCCACCAGGGTATCCAAAGACGGTATCGACGCCCTGATCCTTCAGAGCTTGAATTACCATGTCTGCACCGGTCATTTTCTGGGCCATGCGCCTGTCTCCATCTCATAGGCGTTCAAAACTGTTACACATAAAAAAGCCCCCGTCCTGACTGGCGGGGGCGCATGGGTTCCCTCACGGGATGCCTTACGGCTCCATGCGCTTTCGAATTAGAATGACGACGACGTCGTTCATCACTGATCGCTCCTCTTTGCGTTGGCAGACCCTATGTCTCTTAAATGGGGGCGTCAACAGTCTGTCTGCGAAAAAAGTGACGCCAACGTGTGCTTTTCTTTCCGTTTATTGCGCGAGCTGGGGTATTTTCGGACATATGATAGAAAGTGAGACGCTTTTCGATGCCCTTTGGCCGTGTTGGCAAGGGCCCAAATGGGAGATCAGGATGGACTTGGCAGGCAAGAGAGTCGCCGTAAGCGGCGGAAGCGATGGAATCGGACGGCATATTTGCTTGAAGTTGGCGGAGGCCGGATGCGAGTTGGCAATCTTGGGGCGCGATATTTCGCGTCTTGAGGCAGTCAAACGCGAGGTTGAAAGTGTGAATGGAACACGCGCGCTTATCTTTGCGGCGGATCTGAATGATATGAGCATGGTGAGTGGTTTGAGTGCGCAGATTGTATCGCAGATGGGCGGTCTTGATATCTTGATCAACAACGCAGGGGTTTGGCATAAAACTGGCCCACTTGATACGATTGATGAAGCGATGCTTTTGCAAACCGTGCAGGTCAATCTGACAGCCGCGATGATCTTGACGCGGAACGTTTTGCCGACATTGCGTGCACAGAGTGAAGCGGCTGTTTTGAACGTGATCTCTAAGTCAGGCGTGATCGCTCAGGCGGGACAATCGGTTTATTCGGCAAGCAAATACGGGATGCGCGGATTTACCGATGTTCTCAAGGAAGACGAAGCAGAGAGCGGTGTACGCGTAGCAGGCTTGTATCAAAGTGGCACGAATACAGGCATGTTCGCGAAAGCGGCTGAAGACGTGCCAAATCACATATTCACAGAGCCTGATGATTTAGCTGATGTGGTTGTCTTTATGCTCTCGCGGCCTGCAAAGCTTTGGATGCATGAGGTGCGGGTTGAATTATAGGGAGTGATTTTTCTAGAAAAGTCGAAGCCCTTCATGCGTCCCGCCACACGCCACTTGCGATTCCGTCTAACGTCCATTCGCCGACTGACCAACGCACCAAACGCAATGTTGGATGTCCCACTGCAGCCGTCATGCGGCGTACTTGGCGATTGCGGCCTTCGCGAATGGTAAATTTCAACCAGCAATCCGGTACGGATTTGCGAAAGCGTACGGGCGGGTCGCGCTCCCAAAGCTCAGGTGGCTCGACTCGCTCCACCTGTGCGGGTCGCGTCATGCCATCTTTTAAAGTTATGCCCTTGCGCAGGCTTTGCAGCGCATCTTCGCTAGGAATACGTTCCACAAGAACCAGATAGGTCTTCGGTTTTTTGAACTTCGGATCCGCGATCTGTGCTTGCAGGCGGCCATCATCAGTCAAAACCAACAATCCTTCGCTATCGCGATCAAGACGGCCTGCAGGGTAGACCTGCGGTACATCTACATAGGCTGACAGGGTGGGGCGCGTTGTGCCCTCAAGCCCCTTATCAGTGAATTGTGACAGAACCCCGAACGGTTTGTTCAGCAAAATGACCCGGCTCACAAAAAGGCACCGGTGCCTTGCAACACACCATGTTCCATCGCATAGCGGGTCAACCCCGCAGTCGACGATATCCCTAGCTTACGTTTGATGTTCTTGCGATGCGTTTCCACCGTGCGCACAGATATGTTGAGCGCTGCAGCTACTTCTTTGTTTGATTGCCCTTTGGCCAATTGCAGCAAGACCGTTTGTTCGCGCCCCGTCAGCGCATCGCGTATTTCTTCACCTTCTTCAGGCACAAGCGATCCTTTTGCGCCCGTGCACATGTAGCGTTGGCCCGTCATAACCGTATCGATTGCGGTTTTTATTTCCTCAGTTGGCACGTCCTTTAGAACATAACCCATCGCACCGTGACTGAGGGCGGTGGTGATATATTCTGGGTTGTCATGCATGCTCAGCACCAAAATGCGCGTTTCTTCGCGCGCTTCCAGCAACAATTCAATTGTCGTGAGACCGTTCATTCCGGGCATGTTAAGGTCTAGCAGGATCACATCAGGGGCCAGCGCAACGGCGTTGTCGATGATGTCTTGGCCCGATGAATAAGTAGCCACAACGTCGATATCGTCGAAGCTCTCCAATATCGCTTTGATCCCTTCCGCAACCATGGGGTGATCATCAACAATTGCGACTTTAGTTGTCATTGTTTTGGGTCCTCGATGTCGTTTGGTGCCTGACGTCCCTCGGAGTCTGGGGATAACATATGACTTAAGGGCAGGCGGGCTTCAATGGTGGTGCCTTCTCTAGAACTTGTGACACTGAACGCGCCATTCAATTGCTCCATACGTTCTTGCATGTTGCGCATACCGCTGCCGCCATTCGCGGATCGGCTCGCCGCTTTACGAGAAGGGTCTACACCTTGTCCATCATCGGAAATTGTCAGAATTGCGCCGCGCCGGTCCCCGCGCACGGACACGCGAACGACGCTGGCATTTGCATGGCGTTCAATATTGGTCAAAGCTTCTTGGGCCACACGATACAGTGCGATCTTGGCATCTGCATCAAGCCGGTTGCGAAAGACTACAGTGGAAAATTCGGGCGTTATGCCCGTGCGCTTCGAAAACTCCTCCGTGAGGGTTTTTAGGGCAGGGCCAAGCCCCAAATCATCAAGAACACCGGGGCGCAAATCTCGACTTATGCTGCGGATCTCTTGCACAGCACTTGCCAGCCCTTCTATGCCTTTATCTAGCGTTTTCGGAACATCACGATCCTCGGCGCTCAACTGGCGGCGTGTCACATCCAAAGCGTAGCGAATTCCCACAAGCGTTTGACTGATCCCGTCGTGCAATTCGCGCGCAACGCGCCCGCGTTCTTCTTCTTGGGCGTCAAAGACGCGCTGGGTGAGGGCCTTCAGTTTGGTATCCGCCAATCGACGTTCGCGAATGTTGAGCACCATGCCCGAGCCGAAGACGATCAATAGAGCGGCCAACGTAATTGCGCCGATATAAAGGAAAGTTCTGCGTGTGCGCGCCTCTACCTGTGCGCGGCTGGTGGCGACCGTCGCAATGACGTCATCGATGAAAACACCTGTGCCTACGGCCCATTGCCAGCTTGGGAAACTGGTCACATAGGTGATCATGCGTGCTGGCTCTCCCGTTGAGGGCTTAGGCCATATGTAACTGTGATATCCGGCACCGGAGCGCGCGATGCTAATCAACTCATCTACGATGGGTGTGCCTTCGGGGTCGCTCAATCCGCTCCAATTGCCATTGATCAATTGCGTGTCGCGTGGGCTTACCAGATTGGTGCCATCATAGTGATAGACAAAGAAACTGCCTTCATCGCCGTAGATCATCGCAGACAAAATCTGCATCACCTGTTGCTTTGCGTCAGCATCATCAGGGGGCGCACTACCATAGATAAAGTAAAATCCGTTGCGTGCTTGGGTGACATAATTGCGCAGCTCTTCCTTCTTGGCTTCGATCAAGGTTTGTTCAAGCGTGGCAATTTCACGCTCTGCCAATTGACGTGATTGATAGGCGACTATCAGCGAAATTGCAGCGACCGCAACAATCAGCGGAACGGTTCCAAGGAGGAAAAGTTTTTGCTTATAGCTTAGTGAAAGAAGGCGGCGCGCTGTCATAATCTTTTGCTAGCTGCGAATCGCAAGCGAATCAAAGCAATAGCGCTTGCGCGTTAGCGCTAAGGGAGAGTTTCGTTCACAAAAAGGATCGGTGATTAGACAAAAAGTGCCTGTTTTCATGCGAAAAGACGCAAAAAAAACCGCTTTTCTACGCATAACTTGGTATTCCGCTCTGCAATTTTGCTGGGTAGAGTTGCGGCACTTGAAACGATCCGCGTTGGGAGGGCTAGCCTATCTTGCCTTTTCACGCATCACCACATCTGGGAGGATTCTAAATGGATCGTCGTTCTTTTCTAAAAACATCTGCACTTGGCGGCTCCGCTGCAGCAGCGGCAACACTTGCAGCACCTGCTTATGCACAGGGCAAGCGCGTTCTGACTATGGTTCAGTCTTGGCCACGTGGCTTCGCGGTTCTTGATGACGCGGCTACATACCTACAGGACATGGTCGGCGCGATGTCTGACGGTCAGTTGACTATCGACAAAAAAGCACCGGGCGAGCTGGTTGGCGCGCTTGAAGTTTTTGATGCTGTGTCTTCCGGTCAGGCTGACATGTACCACTCTGCGGACTATTACTTCATCGGTCAGCACCCTGCGTATGCGTATTTCACAGCCGTTCCATTCGGCGGCACAGCGCAAGAGCTGACAAACTGGTATCACCACGGTGGCGGCCATGAGCTGCACAATGAGCTGGGCGAAATCTTCAACTTGAAGTCCTTCTTGGCAGGTAACTCCGGTTCCCAGTCTGGTGGTTGGTTCCGTAAGGAAATTGGCTCTGCGGCTGACTTCAACGGCTTGAAGTTCCGTATGCCAGGTCTCGGCGGCAAGGTTCTTGGTAAACTGGGTGCATCTGTTCAGAACATTCCAGGCGGCGAGTTGTATCAGGCGCTGTCTTCTGGTGCTTTGGACGGTCTTGAGTGGGTTGGCCCAATGGCTGACGAGCGCGCCGGCTTCCAGGAAGTTGCAAAAGTTTACTACGCTGCGGGCTTCCACGAGCCAGGTTCCGGCCTTGCGTGTGGTATGAACCTTGACGTTTACAACGACTTGTCACCTGCACATCAGGCCATCATCTCGAACTCTTGTGCCGCAACAACCCACTTGCAGCTGTCTCAGACACTAGCAAGCAACGGTGCTGCACTTGCGCGTCTTCAGTCGCAAGGCGTCAAAGTTCTTCAGTTCTCTGACGATGTTTGGGATGCGTTTGGTAAAGCTTCTGCTGAAGTTATGGACGAGAACATGGGTGACGAGATCTTCGCTAAAACGCGTAAATCTTTTGAAGAGTCTATGGCTGCGTCTTCCTCTTGGATCGACAAATCTGACGGTTACTACGTAAAGCAGCGTAACCGCGTTCTAGGCAACTAAAACGAGACAGAAACGACTTGGTTGGGCCGACGCATCTTGCGCATTGGCCCAACCTATTCCTTGCCCAAAACGAGCAGCGCGTTGTTCAAATAGCGTTGCCAGCAAGACAGGTATTCTTAAGGGGGAACACCGATGACGGATGAAGCGTCTCGCGGAGCACTCGCGGCGATAGGCGATGGTTTGCTCTGGTTTATTCAGAACATTGGCATGGCATTTTATAACTTCGGTTATGCAATTACCCATCCGGCCAGCTGGCTCGATTGGTCCAACAGCCAATCCCTTATGCGGTTTATCTACTACGGTGGTTCTGTCGAGTTTTTCTTCGTCGTCTTCACGGCGTTCTTGATCCTCACGGCCGTTGGCATGTGGCGGAATTCGATCATGTGGGGCTGCGTGCGTATTCTTGAAGGGTTTGCCAATTCGGTGGGACGTTTCTTCGCATGGGCAGGTCTTTTGATGGTGATCCAGCAGATCGTTATTGTCTTCATGCAGCGTATTTTCACGCGCCCAGATATTTCTTTTGGTTTCGGAATCCCGCTTCAATTTGACATCTCGTGGTTTGCGGAAGAACTCAAACTTTACAACGCGTTAGTCGTCTGTCTTTGCGTGACATATACGTTTGTTCAGGGCAGCCACGTGCGCGTGGATCTGGTCTATTCCGCTGTGAAATACCGTTCCAAAAAGGTGATCGACATGGTCGGGTCCCTTCTGTTCATGATGCCGGGTGCTGTGTTGATCTGGATGTATGGCTGGTACTTTATGTGGCGCCATCTTGTGACGCCTAAGGTGTCCGCATCCGACAATATTGACCTATTGATGCGTAAATCCAAGTTGCTGAAGTGGAACGTTGAAACCATCGGTTTCTCACCCAACGGATTTACCGCTTACTTCCTTTTCAAGATCCTGCTCGTCGCCTTCACAGCGATGGTGTTCTTGCAAGCAATTGCGTTCTTCTACCGCTCTTACCTTGAGTGGAAGGAAGGGCCAGAAAGTGAGGGCAAGTACCTCGACAAAGACACGCTCGGTGAGGGTGAAGAAGCTTATGAGGGGACGCACTAATGGCGCATTTTCAACAAAAGTGGGAACCGGATTTGCGGTTTGAAAATGCAACCAATGTGTGGGAGGCGTAGTCGATGCTTTTTGGACTTGATGGCGTAGAAATTGGCCTGATCATTGTTGCCCTTTGTTTGTTCGGGGGCATTCTATCGGGGTTTCCTGTGGCTTTCGCTATTGGTGGCGCTGGCGTAATTTCCTTTGGCATCATTGCGATGCTGGATGGGGCGGGGCTGCTCATTCACCAAGCGATTGACACCGGCTCAGCGATGTATGTCGATCTGATCAATTCCGGGATCAAGGCGGATGCGATTTCGATCTTCCGATATCCCGATTTGCCCCGAATGGAAGAGCCTGTCTTCCCACGTGGCTGGGAATTCGCGCTTGATCGCAACGTTTCCTTTATTGTGAATCGCATGAACGAACGCGTCTTGGCTGGACAATCTATCGAAACGCTTCTTGCGGTTTTGATGTTTGTTTTGATGGGCATTACGCTGGAACGTTCCAAGATTGCCAATGATTTGCTGACGACTATGGCAAAGGTTTTTGGACCGCTGCCCGGTGGCTTGGCTGTGTCTGTTGTAGTTGTGGGCGCGTTTCTCGCGGCCTCCACAGGAATTGTGGGCGCGACAGTTGTGACTATGGGTCTGCTCAGCTTACCGACCATGTTGCGCAACAATTATTCGCCCGAAATCGCCACAGGGGTCATCGCGGCCTCTGGCACATTGGGGCAGATTATTCCGCCCTCTATCGTTATTGTTTTGCTCGGCACTTTGGCGGGGGATCTTTACTCATCCGCACAGGAGTCGCGTGCGATTGAAGCGGGCTGTACGGATGCTCTAACATACCTTGGCGAACCCGCAGTTCTCTCGGTCGGTACATTGTTCCAAGCGGCGCTTTTGCCGGGGATCTTGCTTGCGTTGCTTTATGCGCTCTATGCATTCGGCTATGCCTTGGTGAACCCTAGCAAAGCACCTGCGGTTGAAATGGGCGTAAGCAACGGCGACGTTATCACACGCTCTGAAAGCTTCACATGGTTCCTTGGTGTTCCGGTCGCGCTGATCGCGGGTTTGATGTTGATGAGTAATCTCAACATGGTGGGCAGCCAAAGCATTCAAGTTGATAGCTACACAGACATCGGCCAAGGCGCGAGCCTGCGCACAAACGTGAGCGAAGAATGCCAAACCTCGATGATTGGACTGCATGGTCAAGAGGCGTGGGATACGGCGATTACTCAATCTGCGGAAATCGAAGCCGCAGGCGGTGTTGCGGAAAGCGTGAAACTGTCTGAGGAAGAGATCGCAGCAGCGGTTGTCGCTAAGGCAGACGCGGCAGCGCCCATCGGTACTGGCATCGCGATCCTTGCAATCATCTTTGCATTGATCCTGACCTCAGCGCGCGGTGCGCGGCCCGCTGCCGACCATCGCCCGATTTATATCGGCTTGATCGGTGTGGTGCTTGGGCTTTTGGTAGATATCGTGTTTATCCGCCCAACAACAAGTGCGGGTGTCACCGTGGTTCTAATGCTGATCCCATGGGCCATTGCGCTTTATGGCTGTACGTTTGCGGCCATTATGCTTTCCAAGAACGAGCTGATCCGCGTGGTCTTCCCACCGCTTATTTTGATCGTGGCTGTTCTAGGCTCGATCCTTGGCGGGATCACCAATCCGACGCCCGCAGCGGCGCTTGGGGCAGGGGGTGCAATCATGCTCGCGGCCTACCGTCGATTGCGTGAAGATGACAAGTCAGGCAAGGTCGTGATCTTCTCCACCTTAGCAGTGATCTTGATGATCCTGATTGGTGTGAACTTCGATCTGCGGGTAAACCAAGGTAGCCCGAGCTTTGAGACATGGGTCGCCTTTGCATTCGCTTACACCGCTTGGCTCTATGCGTTCTTTGGCTTGCTGTTCTCATGCTACGTTTTGTTCAAGGCAGGCATCCTACCGCCTGTCGTGCGCGAAACGGCCAAAGTGACCAGCATGGTCTTCACCATTCTGATCGGTTCGCAAGTCTTGAACCTTGTCGTGATTTCCTTCGGTGGCGAGCATTATATCCAACAGTTTCTCAAGAGCTTCGACAATGAGCTGACGGTTTTCTTAATCGTGATGCTCGTGCTCTTCGTGCTCGGGTTCGTGCTTGATTTCCTTGAGATCATTTACATCGTGATCCCAATCGTTGGTCCTGTAATTTACGGCGGTACGTTCGATCCCAAATGGGTGACAATCATGATCGCGGTGAACTTGCAAACGTCGTTCCTGACACCACCCTTTGGTTTTGCGCTGTTCTACTTGCGCGGAGTTGCACCGAAAGGGGTCACAACAGGCCATATCTATCGCGGGGTTGCACCGTTCGTGTTGATCCAAGTGGTTGGTTTGGGCCTGCTCTGGATGTTCCCAGCCATCGTGACAATCGTACCGGATCTGATCCCGAACTGATTTGATGATTGGTTAAAATGAAATAAAAAAGCGAGGCTGCTTGGCCTCGCTTTTTTTGTTTGAAGGCTGGTTGGTTTGTTCGATATCACATAACGGTTTTTACGCGCAAAACACCGCCTTCTTTAAGAGGCGGTCAAGGTCGGGTGTTTTGGTTTTTTTACCGTTACCACCCTCTAATTAGACGGCTACTTTTGAACGCCTCAATCAGCGATCATAATTTTGAACTCTAGTGTTTCATGGCCACCAAGTGCTTTGTCAGCAATATAGGTTCTTATCAGCGCGCCACCTGCCTTTTCGATGACACGGACAGAAGCTGGATTGTCGGGGCTAGTTGTTATTTTGACGAATTCCAAGCCTGCCTCTTTGGCCTCGGGTAGAATTGCCACAAGCGCGGCTGACGCCAGACCTTCTCCCTGCCGCCATGGTACGACACCATATCCTATGTGGCCAGAACAAGTTGGAGGCAGTTCTTCAGTCCCCAGTTTCCAACGAAAACCTATGTGACCACAAAATTCATCATCCCATATCCACCGCCGAATACTTGGCAGGCGTGGAACTTTAGAGCCGTCTGGTAGCGTAACCAACCCGGCCTTGGCTGTAGGGTCATCAAGGTTCGAAACAAACGACGCAGCATCTTTTTCGATGCTCTCAATTTGCTCTTGGGCAGCCTCAGATCGTAAGTTGTCAGGTGACCAGCCTTGTCGCAGAGCTGCGACATACTCGGAAATATGAGCGATGCTCGGTTTGAGCAATTTCATTTGATTACACTCTGACCTAGAGGAATTTTGATTGCGAACAGACATTCGTGCAGAGCGCAGCATTGGTCAAGAAGGACTCGCAAGGCGTCCGAAAATACTGCATCGGAGCAGACCTTTGATGCCCGATTTTCAAAGATTACATATCACGACTTGTCGGATTGAGTGGTTTGTGCTTGGTGGCTTCGCTGTAGGTAAAGCGCACTGGATTTCGATATTTTGAAAAAAGAAAAAATAAAATCGGGTGCAGTTTTTTCAATAAAAGTTGATGAACACCCCCCATTGCTCGCTCACATTATTTCACATGAAAAAGAGGCAATGAACAGTGTGGTTTGTGCCTTTACTTTGGTGCGTTGTCCGACCAATTTCGAGGCGACAAAACTTAGAGTTAATGACATCGTTGCTGTGCATTTCCTAACGCTTGATAGCTTTAAGTTACCCAACTGGGAATATGTTTGCGAACTGAAGTGTGAGTACCTTGATAGTCATATTTACGGGTTAGACCTACCAGGTAAACGAAGAGCTGGTTTTGTAGGAACATCAATAGTTGGCGGGCGTATTGTTGAGAATTTTCTAAAAGCTTGCTTAGGCCTGTACCCTTGGGATGCATGGCATGACCCGAACTATTTAGATAAGTTTCTCGTGCCGGGTTTGGGCAGGCCAGAAGCTGTAAAATACAAGAGAGATTTTGACGTTCTTCAGTAGTTTGAGCCATTTCTAGACACGCTGAGATCAGCCCAAAAGTGCATCTCATAAAACCCGTTATGCCGTGTTCTCACTTCGTCTTAGTTTCCCATTCTAGGCAGAGTTGCAAAATCGATGGCTTCTATTCACTCCGGCACAGCCTTGTATCCACCCGGAAGCGATATGCCAGCCACTTGTTCCGCAATCGGCGGGGTAGAGAGAGGATGCAGTGTGGGTTCGAACTCTGCGGGGTCGCGCATTTTGTGCCATTCACCAGCTGAGAAAACCTCGAGACCTTTAAAGCCGATTTTGTAGCCCATCTTTGGACTGCCTGGCACCCAGTAGCCCAAGTAAACATAAGGCAAGGCAGCCGCCCGGGCGATCTCGATGTGATCGAGAATGATATGTGTGCCAAGGGATTGGCGCGGGACATCGGGGGTGTAGAAAGAATACACCATGCTCACCCCGTCATCGAGCACATCGGTTAAACACACGGCCTCAAGGGCGGAGGTGTTTTCATTGGTATACTCAATCACACGGGAGCGGATCGAGGTTTCTTCGATCATCGCCGCGAATTCAAATACATCCATATCCACCATGCCGCCCGCCGCGTGGCGAGATTCAAGATAGGTGCGAAACAGTTCGTATTGCTCTTCCGTGGCCCACGGAGATGTGGCCCGGCGCATTATATGGGCATTGCGTTTCAGGACGCGCTTTTGGCCTTTGCTTGGCGCGAAGGCTGCGACCTCGATACGGGCGGACAAACAGCCAGCGCAGTCCGCGCAGGTCGGGCGATAAAGCACATTTTGCGAACGCCGGAACCCTTGCTTTGAGAGGCTGTTGTTCAAAGCTTCCGCACCTTCACCTTGCAAGGCCGTGAACAATTTCCGCTCCATCCTGCCCTCAAGATAAGGGCAGGGCTGCGGGGCAGTCACATAAAACTGCGGAGCAACGGGGAGCGAATGGCGCATGCGTGTCAGGGTTCCTTTTGATTGGAAACTAACACTCTAACAACAGATGATCCAAGCTAGAATTGGATGCAGCGAAAACCGGTCTTTAGCGGCGGTTGATCATCACCGACCCCAGCGCCATGTCAGTCAGACCTTGGCCACGTGCGGAGCCTGCCATGCAGATCATCGACACGATCTGGATCAGGAAAAACATGACAGAGATCGAATAACCCAAGGTGTGCACAAGCGCTTGGCTGAAATCAAAGCGCTCACCGCGCGCGTCGCGCAGCTCGATCGACATGATGCGCATGCCCCAAGTTGCAGATGAGGACGCGAGCGTCAGGCTGCGATAAGCAAAGCCGATGATCAGCACGAGGATGGGAAAAAAGAACAGGCCGATGAAGGCGGTGAAGGGGATTATCGCCAATGTCATGGCAATTGTAATGATGGAATCGACAACCCAAGCATAAAGCCGCTTGCTTGGAACGGAGGCATAAAATTGCGGTGCGCGGATCGGGTCGGGATGGTTGGAGAAAGTCTCGGTCATAGTCCTGCTATAGGTTTGGTTAGGGGATACGGGCCGCCACTGGGAGGTGGGAGCGGCCCGCGCGTTTTTCATCGCTTATGCGTCTTCAGTTTCTTTCGAGCTTGCGGTCGCTGTTGCGCGGTCATCCATGAACTCGTCAAACTCTGCCTTGTCCTTTGCGTCACGCAGGCGCTGCAAGAAGTCTTCAAAGCTGCTTTGTTCGTCTTCTAGGCGGCGTAGCGTGTCTTCTTTGTAGGCGTCAAAGGCAGTGTTGCCAGAGGGGCGCATCGCTGAAAAGCCATGGCGGGCGGATGATGTGCGGCAAGAACGTGAGAACATGCGTTTACTCCAGATCATATAAAACAGAACGGCGAGGCCAACGGGCCAGACAAAAATAAAGCCAAGCACCATGGCCGCGATCCACGCGCCTTTGCCTTTGCTATCGAGCCAGGCCTCAGAGCGGGCGAACCAACCTTGGGGCTGGGAAGTGTAGGCGGGGGCGAGGGTGGACATGTGGTACTCCTATTTCGGTTACGTTGTTAATGTGAATGCCTTTCACATTGAATAAGATGGTCACTTTTCTGCGCGTCACAAGGATAAATGTGAATGTTTTTTACATTATTTATATTTATGATTTAAAATCAGATGTTTGCGTGCTGAAATTTCGTGAAGCTAATACAGGTGTGGCGTTGAAAAAATGGCGCGACGTGCCCCCAGATTTCGCCAAATTCCATCTATCTGGGATTGAAAAAAAGAGCGTGGCTGTTGTAGCGCGACACCTATTTTTGCACAAAAAGACAGAGATATTTGCAACAAACCGGTTTTTGAGCCTGTTGTGGGCTTAGAGCGGTCTGATCTGAGTTTACAAAACGTTTAAACTGCGAGATTTTAAATCGGTTTTAACGCTGTTTATACCCGAATTTGCGCAGTTTTCCGATAGATGGTCTTAGGCCTGCGCGACTTCGACTGCTGCGACACCAACGACCTTTGGCAGCCATTGCTCAAATGGTCGTTTGACATGGATGGCGGAAACCGGAAGTTCGCTGCAAGAGCGAACTCTTGTCGGCAGAGCATCAAAAGCGGACCCACAGGGTTGGGGCGAAGTCGCTTTTGTTAAAGATGTGAGGAGAATTTGAATTCTCAAAGTACATCGGTAACCAAGGGGGTCATGTGAATGAAAGTAGACATTCGATTTGTTTGCTCACTTACCGATTTGAAAATTAAAAGCGGATATCGCAGTACTTAAGAACGCGGACGGTTTTCAGGCCCACTTGGCGATCCTATGGGAAATTTTGTTTAGAGGTTAGCACAAGTCGGTTTTAGAACTTTGCTATCCACCTAGAATTTTTCAATGTTTTGCACGAATGCGTTATTTTGCGTTTCTCGTCTTTCATGAACTTTCTAACAACCTACTGAACCAAATAAATTTCGTTTATTATGCAGTGCGGAATTTCCTAACCACCTTAAAACTCTTATGTGATTTTGGCACTATTTCGAAGCATTAAACACAAATAGAGCTTCGTCATTTATTCTATGCGCGTTTATCAAATGCTCAGAGCGAGAGCTGGTTAACCAATTTTCGAACAATTGAGATGCTTCTACATTCACGTGCGGGTGTTTGTCAGGGTTGATCGGAAGGTATGCATACTGATTGAAGAGCTCTGGGTGTCGTGAGGATAGCAGTTTCAAATCTGACTTATTGCGAAAGTTTAGCCAACTCGCACGATCTGCCAAGATGTATGCATTTAGTGCAGATGCGGTGTTCAAACTTGCACCCATGCCAGAACCCACGGCCTTATACCAAGCACCAAAAGTCTCTGTATCAAGCGCCGCTGCTTGCCAAAGCGCACGTTCTTTCTTGTGGGTTCCACTGTCATCGCCACGACTGACAAACAGGGCTTTCTCAATTGCAATACGGCTTAAAACCTGCTCGATGCTTGCCGCGTTTGCGATGCCAGCGGGATCGGAGCTAGGGCCAATAAAGACAAAGTCGTTGTACATGATTTCGCGCCGATAAGGGGCAAAGCCTTCAGCAACAAATACATCTTCGTCAGCTCGCGAATGGACAAGGATCGCATCAACATCGCCAGCTCTGCCAAGCCGCAATGCCTGACCTGTGCCTACAATGAGCAGTTGCACTTCAAGACCCGTTTCCTCTAATAAAACAGGAAGCAAAACGTCAGACAGGCCCGAATTATGAAAGCTGGTCGTCACAGCAAGTTTCATACTTTCGCTGAGTGCAGCGGTGCCGATAAGGCAAAGAAAAAGTGTAAGTGCGCGGATCATTCGACAATATCTCCTTGGAAAAAGGCTTTTGCTTCTGGAGTTTTAGGGGCTTCAAATACGTGAGGGGCCAAGCCAGTCTCATGTATCTGGCCATTCAACAAAAACACAACATCGCTCGCAAGGCGCCGCGCTTGGCCGAGATCATGGGTGGTCATAATCACACTCGTACCCGCTGTGTTTACTTCGCTTAGCACAGTTTCAATCTCGCGCGTCGAGCGTCCGTCAAGATTGGCGCATGGCTCATCCAAGAACAGTACTTTCGGCTTGTGGATCAAAGCCCGTGCAAGGGCGAGTTTTTGCTTTTCGCCGCCCGACAAGCGCGGAGCAAAGTGATCCAAAACGCCATTAAGGCCGACGCGTCCAACCCAATCCATAACCTCTGTTTCGATCTCGTTCTTGTTATGCCCAAGAAGCTGCAAAGGATACGCAAGGTTCTGACGCACTGTGCGGCGCAGCATTATCGGCCTTTGAAACACAAAGGCTTGGTCCTTATACGATGCGTGATCTGGCGACGTCCAAGTGACCGAGCCATCCGAGAGCCGTTCCACCCCATGCAGAGCATTCAACAGTGTGGTTTTACCCGCGCCATTTGGGCCAAGTACTATGGTAAAGCCAGCGCTCTCCAAGTCATGACTTATAGGCCCCAGAATGGTCTTGCCGCGCCGCTTTACGGTCACGTCTTTCAGCGTCGCAATTGGAACCAGCGCTACCATGTGCCATGCCTCTCCGTACGCGAGAGTGCATGAATGGCAAAGTTCACGAGCAGTGCCAAAGCGATCAGCACAAAGCCCAACCCAAGGGCCAGCGCAAAGTTACCTTTGCCGGTTTCCAGCGCGATTGCGGTAGTGAGTACGCGTGTTGCGTTGTCGATATTACCGCCGACAATCATGATTGCACCGACTTCACCGATTGCACGACCAAAGCCAGCAAGAGCACCGGTTAGAAGCGCGCGACGGCCATCCCAAATCAGCGTCAAAACGCGTTGGCGATTGCTCGTGTTCAGCGATATTAGCAGGTCATGATATTCCGCCCAAAGTTCGCGCATCGCCTGGTGAGTGATTGAGGCAATCAAAGGTGTGATGATGACAACCTGTGCGATGATCATCGCGGTGGGGGTAAATAATAATCCCAGTACACCAAAGGGGCCAGAGCGCGATAACAGCAGATAGACAATCAAGCCAACGACAACCGGGGGCAGACCCATCAGCGCATTCAGCGTTGCAATCGTTGCGCGTCGGAACCTAAATCTGCGAATAGCGAGCCACGTCCCAAAGGGCAACGCGAGAGCGGAGGCAATCACAAGCGCGCTTAGGCTGACTTGAAGCGAGCGCAAAGTGATCTCCACCAAATCGCCGTCGAGCGTCACGATCAAATGAAAAGCAGCAAGCAGTCCGGCCCAGATCTCGTTCATTGTAAAATCTGTCCTACTTCGGCGCGCGCGTTAGTTATCGAGGCGAACCGCAGAGCCAGCCGCGCGTTCTTGGCTGGAGAAACCAGATGCGCCGAGGATCAGGTTCGAGCCGATCGCAATCACAACAATCGCACCAAAAGCGACAAGCATGGCTTTCATGTCAGTCCTCTTTCTGCGCCGTTTGGGCGCGTAAATAATCGATCAGATCGTCACGATCTATCTGTTTCACGATCCGTTGCATCGGCATCTTGGTGCCCGGAATGTAGTGATCCGGTCCAAGGTCGAACAAAGCATCTATCGTCTCCGCTGACCAGACAATTTCAGACCCGTCAAGTGTATCGGAATAGGTGTAGTCTTTAACCGTGCCAGCGCGGCGTCCAAACAACTCGTATAGGCTTGGTCCAGCTTTGCGCGCACTGCCTTGCGTCAGTGTGTGACAAATGGAGCATTTGCGTTTGAACTGTCGCTCACCATTTGCAAGCGTCTCGGGTTTTTCTAGGAAACTACGTTGCTCCCCTGCCATCGGTTCGTGCTCGCGCATCGTCGCAACGGGCCAAGAATAAACGATGTCCTCGATGCCACCCGCGAGTAGGTTTTGACCGTTTTGCGAAAAAGCAAGCGCCCAAATTGGCCCAGTGCGAGAGGCTTGGAAATCATGGGTGATGCGCATACGGTTCGTGTCGATCACCATGATGAACCCTTGCCCATCGCCAGCCGCGAGATGACCCGAATTTGGATCGTACGCCATTGCCAAGATTGGACGGCGCTCAAGTGTGAAGTCTGCGATCTGTGCGCGCGTTTGGAGATCTATGATGCGTGTGCCGCCATCGGTTGCGCCATAGGCCAACCATCCTTCTGCGTCGTTGATAATCAGCTCGTTTACGCCAAAGCCGTGTTTAACGATCACAGTCGAGATCGGGTTGTTATCGCTGTAGCTCCACGCACGGATAGTGCCGTCAACGGAGGCAGAATAAAGCGTTTCGCCATCATTCGAAAACGCGACAGCGTTGACCCCTGCTTTATGCCCTCTGAGCCGTTTCTCATCAGGGGCAGTTCCTTGAGCGGACATTTCGATCAACCCAATCGTCGCGTCCCAAGACGCCGTGGCGACCGTCTTGCCGTCCGGCCGACGCGCGATATCTACGATCTTTGCCGTATGTGTCGCGACCTTGGCACCTTCACCAGACGCCAGCGACCATAGCCAGATTGAGTTGTCGTCGCCGGCGGAGGCCAGCAAGTCGTTGGACATGAATTGCACTGTATTGACCGCTGCACGATGCCCTTCTAGCCACGTTGCACGCCTCGTGTCCCAAAGACCCACAGAATTATCAAAACTTGCCGTTGCGACTTGTCCGTTTGGCGATACCGCGATGTCCATGATCGGTCCGCCGTGACCTTTAAGCGTGAAGAAATCTTGCGCAGCTAATGGCGTCGCAGCAAGGCACGCTATGATCAGCGCGCGCCACATCTATTCAGCGGGGGTCGCCGCCTTGGGGGCTTCTTTTTGCTTATCTTCGACTTCTTCGACCCAGATTGAGTGATGCTCGCGCGCCCATTGTTCTTCCACTTCGCCCGACGTCATTGCATCTGCAGCACCTTCCATCCCAACAGTTCCGATGTAGATATGCGCGAATATAATCGCCATCAGCACAAAGCTGACAATCGCGTGCCAAAGCTGCGCATATTGCATTTCCTCATGCGGTGCGAGCGTCGTACGCAATTCACCAAGCCCCAACGCACCTGAAATCCCAAATGAGTTCAGCTTGCTAAAGGTTGCCGCGAACATGTTGATCTCGAAGGGGAACAGTAGTGCGAGGCCAGAGATGGAAATAGAGGTTCCAAGAACGATCACGGACCAAAAGATCAGCTTTTGGCCAGCATTGAATTTCTTAGCAGGCGGATGTCCTTTCGAGAAAATACCTCCACCTTTCAACAACCAATTGATGTCCGAGCGATGCGGCAGATTGTGAAACACCCACATCACGAAAATCATCAAGAGCGCGATCATGAACGCCCAAGAAACGTTGTTGTGAATCCATTTTGATCCAACAGCGATGGTGGAAAAGGCGTCATGCCCGAAGGCAGGGATCAGAACTTTACGCCCAAACAGTGAAATAAGACCTGTAATGCCAAGCAAAATGAAGGACCCCGCAAGCAGCCAATGGCCAAAACGTTCTACAGCTTTGAAACGTTCAATCTTGCGGCCTGTCACTTCGCCGTCGATACGAATTCGGCCACGGATCAGGTAAAATAGCGCGAGCAACAGCAACGTGCCGCCAAGCAAGTAAGCCCCGTAAGTCGCGAGTGGGCCTTGGCGGAACATGAGCCATTTCATACCCCCGTCTTGCACAAGAGTGGTTGCCGCGGGGCCGTTGTTCGAGGCGGTGATATCAGCAGAGCCAAAGCGCAGCGCACGCCATAGCTCGGGATCAGAGGTACCACCGCGCGTGCCGAGTTGGTTCATCAGCGCAGAAGCGGCATCAGGATTACCCGTCGCGCCAGATCGAAAACTGTTGTCAACGACCTCACCGCGCTGACGCGCTTGGATGTCTGCCAATGTTTGCGCACCGCCCGTAGCCGCGCGATCTGGCGCACTGGTGTCTTGTGCCTGCGCCAAGTTTGGCGAGGCGAATGTGAGGGCGAGTAGCAAAATAAGCAATGTGCGAAACATGGGGCTTCCTCTTGTTTCCAATGATCTGAAAAGGGCGACCCACTTGAAGGGCCGCCCTGATCTGTTTGTCGCGTCAGTCAGGGCGATTTAGCCGTCGCGTTGACCGTAGGCTGAACCCCAGCCCCAAGCGCCAGAGCCGAAGCCACGGGCAACCACGCGTTCGCGGTAGATGCCTGAAACAACGTCTCCGTCACCTGCGAGAAGCGCTTTGGTCGCGCACATCTCGGCACAGATCGGCAATTTGCCCTCTGCGATACGGTTGCGGCCATATTTGGCGAACTCTGCTGTTGAGTGGTTTTCCTCGGGGCCACCTGCGCAGAAGGTACATTTGTCCATCTTGCCGCGTGAACCGAAGTTGCCAGCCTGCGGGAATTGCGGCGCGCCGAAAGGGCATGCGTAGAAGCAATAACCGCAGCCGATGCAGAGGTCTTTGGAGTGCAGAACCACCCCTTCCTCGTTCTGGTAGAAGCAGTCCACAGGGCAGACCGCCATACAGGGTGCATCCGAGCAGTGCATACACGCCACAGAGATCGACCGCTCGCCCGGTGAGCCGTCATTGATCGTGACGACTTTCCGGCGGTTGATGCCCCAAGGCACTTCGTGCTCGTTCTTACAGGCAGTGACGCAAGCGTTGCATTCAATGCAGCGTTCGGCGTCGACGAGAAACTTTGCTCTTGCCA
>ERZ1048872.134-NODE-134-length-88968-cov-9.375929_pt1 | contig 88968 bp, 80 predicted proteins | sample MGYA00383100_ERZ1048872 | MGnify/ENA primary metagenome ERZ1048872 (study PRJEB29581, sample SAMEA5548370) | metagenome | biome: marine; feature: coastal; material: water | depth 50 m | study: Short-term variability in the microbial, nano- and picoplankton...
GTTAAGCTTTTTGCTTGAACCCCTTGGAACTGGTTGCGCATTGTAGAGATCTTTTCTGAGAGTGCAAGCTTTATTTTAAATAAAATCGACTTTCCTTTCTAAGCGGTCAGTATTCATACAACACTTAATACATTCCTCTTTTTTACGCTCTCCTATCCCTTAATTTATACTTCTTAGTTCATGTTAAACATTGATGATTAGTAAAGCTGACACCAGTAATATATCACTATAGTTGCTTTGAACTAGTTACACCAAACGAAACTAAAAAAAACTTAATAAAGCACATAAACTACATAGTCTAGCTACTAGCTATAAATTCAACCTCTGATGATTGATCCTTTACGGTGTTTTCCAAGTCATAGAAGATTTCTCTACATTAAAATATTTAATATCAACGAATTGCGACAATATGTCACATCCGCTTTTTATTTCTTTTTATTAGAATAGCCTCCACTAATTTTTAACCGTCTTGGCATGTTAATTAAGCTCTGCATTCAGAGCCTTAATTTTCTACCAACTAGAAATATTAAAACAACGGAATGACTAATGAAAACTCCATATTTATACTTTTCTCGGGCAAGAGAAGTATTGCTTTGTACGCTATTAACTATCAGTACAAGTACTATTGCCGCAGAGAACCAAATAGATAACCCCGTTATCCATCCCGCGATTCCAATTTTAGATGAGTCAGGAAATCATGTTCTTGATAGTGGTGGTGCTTACAGCGCAAAAATGACCTGTGGCACTGCGGGTTGCCATGATTATGAAAAAATAACTCATGCTTATCACTTTGAAATGGGACGTGATGAGGCGATAGATAATTATGGCGAACAACGCGCTTTAGATCTTATTACCTCCCCTGGTTACTTTGGTGGATATGCTTGCATGGGCGGTAATAACCCTGATTGGCTGGCTAAAAAAGATAATTCTGATGATGCAAGTTTTGCTGATAAAGGAACTGCTGGCTTAGTACAACGCTGTGATGGTTGCCATACTGGTGGTGGCTGGATGGAAAAGGATCGTCATGGTAACCGCTATGATGAAGTGGATCCTGCGACAGTAAAAAACCTTGATGGTGATTACTTTAACCGTGGCACTGATACTAATAATTTGCCTACAACGGGTGATATTGTTAGTCAGTGGGACTGGAAAAAAAGTGGTGTGGTTGAAGCTGATTGTATGATGTGCCACGCTAATTTTGCCGCGCTACTTCCACACAAAGGCTCACCTGAAGACGATAATGGCTTAAGCCAATTTAAAACATTACGTGGCAAAAAATTAATTGATGCAGGGCACTTTAGATATGCTGGCACAGCCATGCTAGAAAACCTAAACTTAAATAATAGTGGCGATGCTGCAGATAATAAAACACTCGTTAACTTTGCCAAAAATGGTTCACAGGGTTACCGCGGTTATGATTTTGATTTAATCCTTGAAAACGATAAACCCAAATTAGAGTGGAATGAACAAGCTTTTGATGAAAACGGCAAAACAAGCATTCCTATGTTGAAGTTTCCTAATAACGACAACTGTATGATGTGCCATAGAACCAGTAATAGTCGTCGTGGCTTCTATGGTTTTGGTGATAGTGCTACCGCCGAGTTAGATCCTGAAGATGGCACCATTATCGAGGATTATCAAGATGATGTTCATAAAGGCAAAACATGGACAGAAGCCAATGGTGAAACCCGTAACATCGAAAGTTGTAATGCGTGTCACTCACGTGCTTATTTCAATCCAAGTTATGCCAACGTTGACTTAGATGCAAACCATAATTTCCTTAAAGGGAATTCGGATATGGACTTGCGTAATGATCTTGACTACAACCCAAATGCTAAAACTTGTACTTATTGTCATGATACTGCGCCAAATAAAGCTATCCCTTCCGGTCATGACTCTATGCTTGAAGCCCACCAAGAAATTTGGAAGGCTAACGGTGACATGGCAGGTTATCCGAAAGACTCAATCACACGTATTACTCAAACTCATCTGGATGTGATCACTTGTCAGTCTTGTCATATAACCGACAAAAAATCTCGAGGACGAGATTTACAGATATCTTATCGCTACCGTCAAGAAGAAGACAACAGTTTAAAAATCATACCTTATAACCCAAGAATTCGTTCGTACTGGAAAGATAAAAACACTGACAAAATGTTGAATAAAACGCAACGGAACAGTGTTTATCAAACCAAAGAGGTTGATGGCGAAACGGTTGGCCTTATTGTTGATCCTATTTCTGGTGATGAATTAGCACAAGTATCTACCCGTTATTCACATGGCTCATTGCGCTTTAATGACCCACAAACGGTTGAAGATTACCAAGCACTTAAACTGGCATACGACAACTTACTGATTAAAGCTGGTGCAACTGATGCTGACACCGCCTTGATATGGACAGAGTCAAATGAATATATTATCTCTCATAATACTCGCCCCGCGGCATCTTCTGTGCAATGTGTTGAATGCCATAACAAAAAACAAGATGGTTCATTTAGCTCACTCGTTTCACCAACCGGTATTTTAGGTGAAGATAATAGTCGTGCTGTGACTACTCTACCTTCAAAAAGCTTAGTTGATGATGGCATTGTTGTTCTTGATTTAGACTATATGAAAGTTGCTGAAGATGGCACCGTTACTCAAAACGTAGCTGATATTTTGTATTCAACGAAAGTAGATCCTTTTATGACCATCTTAAAAGCGAGTAGTGCTAGTGTTGCAGAAGGTGAAATGAGTAAAGTTAGCAAAACCGTTGCCATTGACGCATTAGCTGTTAATAGCGCAACACGTGAAATGTTAACAAGTCATTTTAATACGGCTGATTTATATCAACTTGCAATTAAGCAAGGTCATAAAGATCTACAAAGCATTAACTTGCTTGTCAATGGTAATGCCGATCAGTTTGCCAACTACCGTATTGAAACACGTTTAGCGAATAACTCCGCTGATTCAGCAAGTGCGGCAAACTTAGGAGAAATCAAATCACCTATCTACCAAGTAACAGCACGAGACAAACAACGTCGTGAAGTGAATAGCTTTCAAGATGCTGTATTGGTAAAAATCCCCTATCAAGGTGAGCAAACTGAACTTGATAAAATTAGCGTACTACACTCAACTGATGGCACAACTTGGTCTGAGTTAGCCAGTGAGCAAGTTATTACACTCGTGGCTCCAACCAGCGAATCAAAAGGCTATATGTTATTTGAAACACAACATTTTAGCCAATTTGTAGTGGCTGACAAGCCCAGTGAAACGTCAACCACGCCAACAACACCTTCCACATCACCAGAGCCTGAGCCATCTGGCTCTGGTGGTACTTGGTACCACCTGTTGTGTTTGCTATTACCACTAGTCATTAAACGTAAGTTTAGAAAATAACAACAAGGTAAATTTACAGGTAACAATTGAGCCTTGCTTAGTTGTTACCTGTTTTATGTAAGCTACATAAGACTATTTAGAGTGTAATAATGCAAAAAAATAATTCCTCAACAAAAGCTAGCAGTAAAACAACAGAGCAAATCATAAAAGTTGTGCCCTGGATTGCTGGCATTGGCTTTGCTACTAGCCAAATTGCCACGTCTAGCAGATGTACCGCGGTCAACCATGGCCATTGTTCAAAATGTGGTAGCTGTGCGATAGCCATTGTTGGCTTAGTGACTTGGGCGTTAAGTAAAAACAAAGATCGAGATGATTTTTTTATTGAGAAATAACCTTAGGTAAATCCAACCTTAGGGATCGGAAAGTTATATATGAATTTCTCAATACAAAAGTTATTACTTTTACCGTTAGTATTATCTGGTGGTGTCTGCGCTCATCAGCTCTACGGCTCGGTGGAAATAGGTGTTAAAAGTGATTCTCAAGAGAAAGACTTACTGTTGCGACACCTAGGTTTTATTAACTATCAAAATAGCAACACTAAAACAGACGCAGTCTTTGACTATATCATTCAACAACCGCACTTATCTGACAGTAGTATAAGCCAGCTATATGTAGAGCAAACATTAAATAACAATAACCACATCACTTTCGGGCGATTTAATCGCTTTGATAATTTAGGTTATTACACCCTAGACGGCCTGCAATACCAGCATAAATTAAACACCAGCAGCGATAGTGATTGGCAAAAGAATATTTCTAATATATCCATAAATAGCTATGCCGGAAAACCGGTTAGAACAGATGATATTCATATGTTATCTGGTGACTATATTGTTGGTTTAAACACTCAAGTACGCTGGTTACTGCCAACACATAACTCGCATCAATCAAACACCTCGCTTTATGAACCCAAACTAACATCACTTGCCAATGATATAAGTGCAACGGTTGGTTATCAGGCATTAAAAATAGCGCAAGCTTCACAGCGTCTTAACTTAAGTTTGAGTGCAAAAAGTGATGAAGGCTTTTTAGCAACCGACATTTTTGGTCAATCTAGGCAAGAGTTTAATCTCAGCTCAAGCTTAGCAACACTCGATAACAGCTGGGATAAAAGTGAATTTGAAGATTTAACACTAGATGCCAGGTTTTATCTAAACAAGACAAATAATAACCACCAGCAATTTTTACAAATACGTCATCACTATTATAACCCTGAGCTAAGTCGCCCCACGTTTAAGCAACGTTTTTACTCTACCTATGCCATTGGAAAAATAGCCTTAACAGAGCTTGCATATCATGATCAATTAAGCCGCAATACGCGATATAGGATAGCGACACGACTTTCAAATAAACAACGCGGCGGAAAAGGTTACGGTTTACAAGGGCAACTAACTCATCTGCTGAACAATAATTGGCAATTAGAAAGCTCTATTGATTATTTATCATTAGAAAACATTAAGTTATCAAGTATGTATGCGGATATATCACTTAGCCCTGACGCTTATTCGCAACTATCAATACAAGCAGCACTACAGTTTGAAGATAAGCCACTATACGGTAAAAACAAAATGTTTGGCCTACAAAGCAGTTACCGATACATGTTCAACGCTAACTTGTTTTTAAGTTTCTCCCTAGAGCTGCTCAACAACACTAATAAACCCGATGACCACCTTGGTCGCCTTTACCTTGTGTATTACTTTGACAAGGAGCAAAACTAATGCGGAGTTCTTTAATATCAAAATTTACCTGTTTTTTCTTTGCATTAATTATGCAATGTCAGTTGCCTTTGCTAGCCGAAACCTTAGATAAAAACAGTCATATCGAAAAACCACAAAAACAAGAAACGCTTTTTGCAAACAAACACTGGTGGCAAAAGCGCAATAGCCAACAAGACTTGTTTTATCCCCATAAAGCTCACTACCAAGTAATGGAAAAACAGCAAGACAGTTGCATGCTATGCCACAGCTTTGCTAACAATAATATTAACGGCCTTAACATTACTGATAGCAAAAAACTAAAAGCATTCACCGCCATTATTAATGAGCCAATGAAACCCATTTGCCACTCATGTCATGTCGAAGATAAAACGGCCCCAGCGACCTGCTCACTTTGTCACAGTAAAAAAGAAACTATTTGGCCTAAAGATCACCATATCAATTACCTAAAGTCTCACGGTATTGATGCCAAGCATAATGAAGCCAGCTGCGATCAGTGCCATATTACCAAACAATTTTGCAGTGATTGTCACTTTAGGCGCCAACCACGAGGCGGCATATTCCACCCGTTAGGCTTTTTAGGTCGTCACGGTAGTGAAGCACAGTTCAACCCAAGTGAATGTGGAAGCTGTCATAACAGTCAATACTGCACCGACTGTCATCGCAGGGGAAATTAATGAAACAAATTAACTTACTTAAACCACTAGTAAAGTGTGTTTATTTACTGTTCATATGTTTACTAACCGCCTGTGGTGGTGAAGAGTCAACTAATCCAGTAACAACTCAACCGCCATTAACGGTTGTTACGGCGAGTAGCACATGGAAATTATTAGATAGCTCACATGGTACTCATGGCAATGCTTGGCAACTTGAGCAGTGCGATGCTTGTCATTTAATCAGTGACATACACCAAAGTCAGGCACAAATTAAAGGCATGGTTCAAGGTAAAGGCTACCAAACCTGTGTTGGCTGTCATGGCAATAATGGTACACAGTTACAGCGCACTTGCTTGATTTGTCACAACACAAATGACTTGCCTAAAACCCCCGCTTCAACCGGAATGCAAAGCCATAACTTCAACCCAAATCAAATTGAGCAATTTAGCCTCAACCAATTAACAGACAGCAACTGCTTGGATTGTCATATAGCCTCAGATATGAATGGTAAATTTGATATCAATATCGACTTAACACGCTTTAAAGATGCGCAAAATAAGCAGTCTGTTTATCAAGACAGCAGTGATTTTTGTTTAAGGTGTCATAATAGCAAGCATCAACAACAAGGTTTTGAGATAGAAAATAAAGACTACCAATACCCGCTTATTGCCATGCGCACAAATTATGAAGCTATCGACTTTCATGGTGAAATAAATGGCTCAGGCCAGCGCACCTATTCAGGATTACGCGCAGGTTATCAATACCAAGAAAAACTTGCTTGTACCGATTGTCATGCCATGCATGGTAGCCATAACGAAAAATTAATCATAGGTAACTCAGCCATTGGCGCTAGCCAAATTGCCAGCAGTAATTTTAACGGCGCGAGTATTAATATTACAACGCAAGACGGCGACAGCTCACAACTGTGCGTGGTTTGTCATCAAATGAAAAGCATTATTGATGATGGTGATCAAGATACAGGTAATGGTTTATCTGGCGTACATCTTACTGGTCAAGAATGCCGATCATGCCATCAACACGGCATGGCCGTTCAAACAGGGTTATAAATGATGAACTGGCAAAAAGATTACCGCACCTTTATCCGTATACTCTTACTGCTTAACTTAAGTTTGGTCAGTTACTACAGCACAGCCGAAATAAAACATTCTCATCATGTAAATAATGTTGAGCCTTCAAGTGATATAAATATCCCGAACAATTGGCCGTTAAAAAATAACCGTCTTGATTGTATTACTTGTCATGGTGATAAAAATATAGCAGAGAAAAAACCAGAAAATATTGATAGTAAAGCCACAAACTTTTTACATAATGGTTCCTATACCAACCTACAACTTTTTTGCCAAAACTGTCATCAAAAGGATGATTATCAAGCCAGTAACATTCATCAAATACTTGACAGAAAAGGTGAAATCAAAAAAGGTAACTGCTTATATTGTCATGACAAACGCCCTGAGCGTGATGATAAAAAACGCGAACAACTAAGCCAAGAAAACCAAGCAAAATTACGCTTGAGTAAAGATAAAATTTGTTATGGCTGCCACCTTAAAACGCCGCATTTAAATGCCTTAGAGCATCAAGTAAAAGTTGATAAAAAAATTGCCAAACAAATAAAAAACACCGAGCTGGCAAAGAATATCTCTATACCTTTGGGCAATAATCAACAAGTCATTTGTATAAGTTGTCACACCCCACATCAACGGGGAGTATTAGATGTCAATTCGCCAAAAGGCAAGCAAGTTGCTAACAGCGATCTTGTTCGTGGCAATCATTACCAAACTCATGCGTGGAACAAGATAGTGCAACGAGATAAAAAAGATCGCTTAACAGCACTTGCACCAGAGTTTGCAGACACCTTTAAATATCAACAAATAAAGCATGAAGTGTTATTACGCTTACCAGCAAAAAACGGTGAGTTATGTTTAGCCTGTCATACATTTTCACGCTGAGGTAAACCTTTATGAGTCCTGTTAATAAAATTCGCGCAATTCCAGGTATGCAAAAATATCGCTACTTGTGGATCATATTAAGTTGCGCCCTTTTTCTCAGCCCTTTCTTAATCATTCCCTCACTAGTTGGCAATACCGACATGTGTGGCAAACTCTGCATGCGGCGCTTTTATTTGTATTTTCCCGGTATGGAAAGTGGTGATGTATTCATGCAAATGCAAGTGGCACTGTATGGAGTGATTGGCCTGTTTATTATTTTACTAACGACTTTTTTCTTTGGCCGTATTTGGTGTAGCTTTTTGTGCCCCATGGGCGGCTTACCCGAACTCGTTAGTAGAGTTATCCCTGATAAATGGAAAATAGAATACCGCTCCCTGCCCCAAGTTCCCATCAGGTATGGCTATTTTGCTACCTATTTGGTGTTAATGCCCATGCTGGGGATAAGTGCTTGTACTTTATGCAATTTCATCACAATCCCTCGCTTATTTGAATCATTTAGTGGCGGATTAATGGGGATAGCATTTATTTTCTCTAGCGTTGGTTTTGTGAACTTACTGTTATTGTTTTTGCTAGGATTCTTTGCCAATAAAGGCCGAGCCTACTGCCAGTTTCTTTGTCCAATAGGCGCGATTGACGGTGTTGTCAATCGTATGGGTTCACGCTTTAAATTTACCCACCGCATACGTGTCGAGCGTGATCGCTGCTCTGGTTGTAATGTTTGTGCCAGAAAATGCATGACTGGTGCCATTAAAATGGTGGATAAAATCGCCGTTGTTGACCAGCTCTCCTGTATGTCTTGTCATGAATGTGTCGATGTATGTGATTGGGATGCGATAAAATGGACCAACGCCCCAAAAGCACAACAACCTAAACGAGTTAAACGTGATGTTGAAATTCACCCTTTACCTATGTGGACCAGTGTTTATCATCCCCATAAACAAAAGAAAGGTCTAAAGAAAGTTAATTGGGGGCGCATTATTGCAGGAGCACTCTTTGCCATCATTGTCGGTGGGGTTTCTATTTCACAAGCCTTTGCTAATGAACGTAACAGCGACCCAGATGGCTGCCTGATTTGCCACGCTTTACCTGATTTAAACTTTATTGACCAGCAAGGTCAATTACGCAACGCCAGCATCAATAGCAAACACTATCTTAGCTCTTTACATGGCTCTATTGCCTGCACTGACTGTCATCAAAACTTAAAATATTATCCTCATAAACCAGAAAATATTGCCGTTGACTGCGCCACCTCTTGTCACCTTGATGAACCCTCAAAGGGAGAGGCTTACAGCCATAAAGAAGTGACCAAAGAGTTTCAGCAATCAATCCATAATCAAGGTTGGAGCAAGGGCTTTACCGCGAAAAATCGACCTCAAGATAATGATCAAGCTAGCCCTTCATGTCGCTTCTGTCACAGCAACACCAGCTATATCCCCGATGATTTAATCACTAAATTTAAAGACACTTTTGCGCACACAGAAACCGAATGTGGCAGTTGCCACCAAGGCGAGGTGTGGCTCAATCAATTTAGTGGTCATATTTTACGTCGCTTAATTGGTGCACGATGGAGTAAGACCGATGAGATAGCCATGTGTAACGACTGCCATGACAACCAAGAGCGTATTTCACAAACCAAACGTCATCAATACCAAGCACAAGCCGTAACAAGCTCACCTAATGAAGAAGCTCATATTGAAGCCTTCAAAAATCATTATGCCAAAGAAGGAAAAATTGGAGGTGATCGCTTTAATCTTGCCAGTAAATCCTATGCGATGTCATTACATTCAAGGCTTATTACTGCTGGAGTAGAAGCAGGAGTTTCATGCTTACAGTGTCACGCACCCGATGGCTTTAATCATGGTATTCAAAGTCAATATGACCCACGTTCTCCGACACATCAAGCTAATTTAGCCAAAACCTGCGCCAGTGCCAATTGTCATGCCTTTAGTGAACATCCAGATAACCAAGGTTTTATCAATACTGACTTGCATTCTGTTGACACCTTAAACTGGTTAAAGGTACCACAATCATTGCTCATAAGGATGATCAATACGCCTTGGGGGATGGCTACATTGGTTTTGGCAACACTATTAATATTTACTTTGTTAGTTAACATTTTCATGGCAATGAGAAAAAATGCCACTAAAGGTATTCAAGGCGCCTATATTGGTGGTGATGCTTTTGATAAACATATTTTAAACCTTAAGGGTAAAACTAAAAAACCAACTACGCGCCCAATCAAAAATGTTAACAAAACCAAGAGAGAAAACCCAAAAACCAAAGAAACTAACTGCCCGTTAACAACACAGAACAAAGTACAAACAAGCAAAACAAAAGCCACTGATGAACAACGTAAAGCGGCAATAGCCAAAGCAAAAGCTAAAAAACTTGCCAAAGAAAAAGTCAAAATAGTTGCAGATAATGAAGAAATTTCTGATCAAGCTGACAATAAATCAACGAGTGAAATGCCTAAAAGCAGTGTTGATGCTGAAGCAGAAAAACTAGCACGAAAAAAGGCCGCGATTGAAAAAGCCAAAGCGAAGAAACTCGCCAGAGAAGCAGCTGCTCAAAAACAACAGGAGAATAAATAATGAAGCACTTTTTGTTCAAAACCACAATATTATGCCTTTGCTCATTATTTTTCTTTAACCATGTTACAGCCAATGAAGCCGTAAACTTGTATCAACAAAGATACCTAGAAAAAGAGCAAAAAACGCCATTAGAGACAAATGCATTTGAGCAATTAAAAATGAATCTAAGCAAAGTGAAAGCTGTGGAGCCAATAACGCCACTGGCTTTATCACCATTTCATTTTCAATCATCAAATAAAGTAACGCCAATATTAGAGCAATCAGCAAAAACAACTTTCTGCGTGGGGTGTCACAGCACAAAAGCACATAAAAAATCGGCAAAAGTACGCAGTTTTTTGAATATGCATACTAAAACGATTGGCTGTCAAACTTGTCATTTTCCCCAAAAGTCTCAAACCTTATCTTATCAGTGGCAAAATGCTAGTGGCGACTTAGTCAAAAGCATAGACCTTGCTCATAAGAGTGAATACTTGTTAGTACCGACCTACCAAGGGGTTGCCATCAATACTCATATTGACAGTGGCTTTGGCAAAAAAATCATCGACCTGTGGCAAAAAAATCAAAAGCATTTGCACCAAGATCAATACCTAACGAAACAAGCATTACTTTGGCAAAATATTCATCAGGGGCTTGAACTTTTCAATAAAAATCCTCAAACGCGACAAATAAAAAAGTGTAGCCATTGTCACCAACAAACAGCACCAAAACTTGATTTAGCAAAACTTGGCGCAGATAAACAAAGACAGCAAGCATTTGAGCAAAATATTATTGCTCGCTTTTTCAGTAGGTACGCCAAAGACGATGAAAGAATAAACCTGATTGAGCTATTAAATTAATGATATTTTCTAATCCACGCTTAACTTATGGGTTATGTTGTTTGACACTAATGACCTTATTTACAGCTAAGTTCGTAACCGCAGGCACGGTAGACAAACCTGAGCTACCAACATTTACTCTGCAAAAAAGCTTCACCGATAAAGTTAAACAACCCGCTGCGGTTGACATGGATTCAACTAATCGCGTTTATATTTTAAATGGCAATAACAAGGTACAAGTTTTTTCTGCCAATGGAGACTGGTTATTCGCTTTTGGACAAGATAAAAATCATCAACTCAATGGCGCAATGGATTTAAAAATATTTAACGATGAAGTCTATATAGCCGATACCAACAATAGCAATATAGCCATTTATTCACTGCAAGGTAAATTTAATCGCACGATAAGCACGCATTTTCACCACGAGAAAACTTCAGCACCTACCGCCTTAGCTATTGATGAGTACAGTATTAGCTTTAGTGATAGAAAACACCATAGAGTTTGCCAATTAACAAAAGCTATTAACCAAACAAAATATCCTAGCAAGCAAAGCGAACTTATGAGTTGCTTTGGTAGCAAGGGCAACAAAAAGAATCAGTTTAACTTTCCTTTTCAACTCGTTAAAAACAAACGCGGTTACCAATATATAGTGGATGTACTCAATGGCCGCGTTCAGGTAGTTAATCGATTTAGCAAAAATCCAAGACAAGTATCACGTTTTGGTTTACAAAAAGGCGAGCTTTATCGCCCGAATGGTATAACCATAGATAAGCAACAACGCCTTTATATAAGCGATGCCTATTTAGGTGATATAAGTGTTTTTAAAGACGGAAAATACCTAGGCTTGGCCCAAGGTTTAGCACATTTTAACTCCCCTAATAGCCTGCGTTGGTTAAACAATGATTTGTGGGTAGTCGATTATCGAGCCAATACGGTTTATCAATATCAGCTTGTTGAAAACAAAACCAATCACACAAAGACTAAAACACTCTTCAAAGAGCACAGTTATCAGCAAAAACATATCGCTAATCTGTCACAAAAGGAGTGTGTGAGCTGTCATATTTCATGGCAAGTTGATGTTTCAGCTAACATATCAAAAATAACAAATAAGGCGATACTGCCAGTTGCTAGCCAAAAAATGTGTGATAGCTGTCATCATGGGGTGGTCATTGACTCTCGAGCTGCTATTGCTGGCTACCAGCACCCCAGCATTGCAGATAATATTGCGACTAACAATAGTGCAAAGCCCACTAGCGCAGCTGAGCTAAACAACAAACACAGTGTTGATATAGAGAAACGCCAAGATAAGCTTTCGCCACACTTTCCGTTAACAGAGCAAAAACAACTATCTTGCGCCTCATGCCATACGCCCCATAATGCTGACAAAGTAAAATATACTTTATATAAAGAGCATAAAAACAACTGGTTACGTATAGACAATAACAAACAAGAAATTTGTATACAGTGCCATCAGAGTGAAACCAAAGGAGCTAATGCCGCTAACAATAAATTACTAAAAAAACAATCGTCATTATTAAGCCAAGGGCAAAATCACCCAATTAAAGTACTATTAACAAAAATTGATCAGCAAACAAAGCAAGTTAACAACAAACTAGTGCAAACCAGTATTGAGAAGCTACAAACTGGCCTCCCCCAGATATTAAGGCATCATGGTGCCAGCTTAGATGCTAAACAACAATTGCAATGTCAGAGTTGCCATCAAATTCACGGTGGCTTCACCGATAAACTGTTAACAGGGCAACAAAATCAATTTTGTGATAGCTGTCATGAGCAACAATCAGCAAATTCCACCAAACAAGCGAGAAGCAAGGGCATACACCCTGTTAATATTACCCTTGAAAATCCAATAGAATTTAACGATAAAAAAGTGACTCAGTTAACTTGTCAAACATGTCATAGCCCTCATGATGGCAGTAAAAATACCGCCTTGCTGGCTAACGCTGTAAGCTCTGCCCAAGCGCAATGTGTGCAATGCCATAAAAAAGCAGACAGCAAGTCATTAGAGCATGCCAATGAGCATAATATTCATCCTGTCAATATAAAGCTCGATAAACAAATGAAAGTAGCAGGTAAAGATATTGACCAAATTAACTGCTTAACGTGCCATTCTGTACACGAAGGGAAAGCAAATACCGCCGCACTGGTTGCACCCATTACCAATGGTGAGCTGTGCCAAAGCTGTCATCAGGCTCAAAGCAATATTATCAATACCGATCATGATCTGCGTATCACAGCTAAACAGGCTAAAAATGCATTAGCAGAAAACGCTCATCAATCAGGTGTTTGCGGCAGCTGCCATACAATGCATCAGGGCAAAAAAGGTCAATTAAGTTTAAGTGCCATTACTCCCCCTAAAAACAACCATTATCAACAAAGTGAGCAACTAGCTGGCGATATGCTCTGTTTAAACTGTCACCAACAAGAAATGGCAGGCAAAAGGAAAACCTTAACAAAATTTTCTCATCCGAAAAAAGATATGATTTTACGCTCTACTGACAAAAAAATGTCTTTGGTTAATAAGCAAAACAAAGTGAGTGAATTTGGTCAAATTGCCTGTAAAACCTGTCATGATCCCCATAACTGGCAAGCGAAAAACTTTGAAAGCTTACCGAAATCAACAGTCAACTTAATTTTTAAAACTAACAGTAAGAATATTGAAGGCGATAGCCACAATAGTTTTTTAACAAAAAAAGGGGTTAAGGGAAGTTTTTGTGTAGATTGCCATCGCAATGAAACACTTTATAAATATCGTTATTATCACGATAAGCGCAGCGAACAGCCGAACCTTGATTATTTAAAGTAAGGATAAGTAGACGGGTTAATTGCCAAGAACAGGCGATTCAATAATCACAGTCTTTAGAGAAAATCACTAAAGACTGTGATACGCAAATGACATAAACGTGAAATTATATGTCAATCACATGGATTACATGGCTAAACCGCCATCAATTTCTACCACTCGACCGGTGAAAAATTCATTTTCAAAAATATACTTTGCAGTATGGGCTATTTCGTCAGCTTCACCTAAACGGCCAACGGGTTTCATTTTCTCTAATCTGTCACGCATTTCAGGTTTCATGGCATCGGTCATGGCTGTACGAATAACGCCTGGAGCTATTGCACCAACACGAATGCCGTGGCGTCCTAGCTCCCTAGCCCAAGTTGTTGTCATTGCAACGACCCCTGCTTTGGCTGCAGAATAGTTTGTTTGTCCTATATTTCCGCCACGTGCAATAGACGACATATTAATAATAACGCCTTTACTACCAGACTCAATCATATGCACTGCGGCTTCTCGACCACACAAGAACACACCTGTTAAGTTGACATCAATCACGGATTGAAATTGTGCCAGTGACATTTTTTTACTCACAACACCATCTTTAGCTTTAACAAACATGCCATCACGCAAAATACCGGCATTATTAATTAAACCATCAATGCCGTTAAAATCGCTATTGATCTGTTTAAATATGGTTTCGACTTGTGCTTCATCACTAACATTAGCTATATAGTATTTCGCACTAGTGCCACTTTGCTCAACAAGTTTGGCTGTTTCTTGCAATAGTTCTTCATTTAAGTCAATTAATGCGATATTGGCACCACTTTGAGCAAAACTAATGGCCATAGTACGACCAAGTCCTTGACCACCGCCTGTAATAACGATAGTTTTATTTTCTAAATTCATAATATTCTCTATTTATACTTCAATAAACTTTACTTGTTGAACAGGTTAAAGATGCTAGAAAAATCTTTACCACCATTACCCGAAGCTGCATGCATAGCATATAAGCTACGAGCTAAAGCCCCCATAGGTGTTGATGATTGGCTGGTTAACGCAGTTTCCATAGCTAAACCTAGGTCTTTTGCCATTAAGTCAACCATAAAGCCCCCTTGGTAATCATTAGACGATGGTACGTTTTCCATGACATCCGGGCAAGGGTTATAAACATCTAATGTCCAGTTGCTGCCTGAACTTTTACTCATAATATTTGATAACACTTTAGCGTCTAAGCCATTTGCCAAACCAAGTTGCAATGCTTCACTAGTGCCAACCATTAACACTGACAACAGCATATTATTGCAGACTTTAGCAATTTGTCCTGCGCCATGATCACCTGCATGAAAAATATTTTTACCCATAGTATTCAAAATTGGCTCAACTTGCTTAAATTCAGCATCACTGCCACCAACCATAAAGCTTAATGTACCTGCAACAGCACCGCCAACACCACCTGAAACAGGGGCATCTACAAAGTTAATTCCTTGCTCAGCTAATGCCACCGCGACTTTACGTGATGTTGTAGCATCAATAGTTGAAGAGTCAATCACCACACTACCTTTAGCAATATGATTAATTAATCCTGTTTCAGGCGACAAATATACACCATCAACATGCTTACCCGCCGGCAACATAGAGATAATAAACTCTGCATCTTTAACACAATCTATCGCACTTAATTTTGTGCTAGCACCTTTTTCCACAACTTGAGACACAGCAGATTCTGATAAATCGAAAACACAAACCTGGTGTCCTGCTTTAACTAAATTAATGGCCATTGGGCCACCCATATTTCCTAAACCAATAAATGCGATATTTGCCATTGTTCTTTCCTTAAAAATTAAAAAGAGTTTTTTAAAAGACTATTGAATTCAATAATAAAAGTTTATTAATTGCCTAAACAAGCTAATGGATGCTGCTCTTGTGACCATTTCGATTCAAAAAACCAGTCAACAACCTTGTTATCAACTGTATTCACAGAGTCAAAATGCCACTGAGGAGAGTTATCTTTATCTACTAACAGTGCTCTAACGCCTTCACGAAATTCACCAAATTTACCCGATTTAACCGATAGATTTAATTCCATACGAAAACAATCAGCCAAAGATAAAGACTTGCCAAATTGTAATTGTTGATAAGCTAAAGATGCGCTTAAAGCACTGCCATGTTTGAGAGATTTTTGTGCTCGACTGAACCATTTATCTTCACACTCTACAGTTATGATCCCCTCAACTATATCTTTAAGGCTATCGAAACTAGTGACTTGCTCGATTAATGTTTTGTGTTCGGTAAGCTTAGATTCAGGTAAAAGCGGGGTAGAATCTTGCTCAAAACCTATTAATAAACTTGAAAGTTTTTCATGATTGAGCGCTATGGATTCTTGCCAATCTAATTGAGTTAGTTGTTCAATAAATGCTTCTTTATTGTCATTAGCAACAAAATAATCTGCTAGGTGAGTATATTTAGCATCAGCAGCGTTAATAGATGCTCCGGTTAGACCTAAAAATAAACCACAGTTATTAGGCATGCGATTTAAAAAATAGCTACCACCAACATCAGGATATAGGCCAATACTAATTTCAGGCATAGCGATACGAGAATTTTCAGTCACTATACGGTGGCTACCACCCACCATCATGCCAAGGCCACCGCCCATTACAATACCGTTACCCCATACAATAAAAGGCTTATTAAAAGTATGTATAAGGTGATCAAGTTGGTACTCTTTAGTAAAATATTCTTCAATAAATGGAGAATACTCACCTTTATGTGCTTGCATTTCATTGTACATGTGCACGATATCACCACCAGCACAAAAAGCCTTATCACCTTCACCTTGTAAGAAAACAGCAGCAATATCAGCTTGTGCTTGCCACTCCTTTAATCTTGGATAGAGTAAATCAATCATTTCGCCAGTCAAGGCGTTTAATGATCGGGGCGAGTTTAACGTGGCAACGGCAATTTTTTTACCATTTTCACAATTAAGCTCTTGGAATGTTACTACTTGAGTCATATAAAAATCCTAATATTTCGCCTAACAATTACTTCTATTATTAATAATTATAAAACGCTATTTGTTTTGCCAAACCGGCTTACGTTTTTCTAAGAAAGCTTGTACACCTTCTTTTTGATCAAGAGAGTCAAATAAATCCACAAATGCTTGGCGCTCTTCTGGCAATGCTTGTGTTATTGGCATAGCTCTACTTTTTTGAATAAGCGATTTACAAGCAGAAACAGCTACCGGGCTTTGCTTAGCAACTTTTGCCGCTAAAGCGATAGCAGCCGCTTTACCCTCATCTTTTGCTATGACTTCTTCAACTAAACCAATTTGTAGCGCTTTGTCAGTATTTAACCGCTCACCACATAAAATCATGCGTTTAGTCCAGCCTTCGCCGACTAAAATTGCTAAATTTTGTGTGCCACCTGCACAAGGCAATAAACCAACACTCGCTTCAGGTAGCGCCATGACGGCATGCTCTTCAGCAATGCGGATATCACAAGCTAGCGCTACTTCTAAACCGCCTCCCATGGCATAGCCATTAATAGCCGAAATGGATACACCACGAAAGTTAGAGAGTGTTTCAAAGGCTTGACCAAAAATATCACTCATATCAGTAGCTATTTTCTTATTACCAGCAGCAAACACTTTTAAATCGGCACCTGCAGAGAAGAACTTATCACCACCACCGGTAAGAACTAATGCATAGATGTTTTTATCTTCATTTAATGTTAAAACCAAATTACGCAAATCAGTTAAACTTTGCTGTGTCCATGTGTGAGCAGGAGGGTTATTAAAAGTAACAACCGCTGTGTGATCTGTTACTTCTACTATTAAAAATTGAGATGAATAGTCAGACATTCTATTTCCTTTGTGGCCCGAAACCGCATTTAACTATTGAAAGTATATTAAAGCAGTTGCCCTGCACCTTCGGTTAATAAACGACGAGCAATAATCACTCGCATAATTTCATTGGTGCCTTCAAGGATTTGATGAACACGTACATCTCTAAAATGACGTTCTAATGGATACTCTTTGATATAACCATAACCACCATGAATTTGCAGCGCGGCATCACAAACTTGAAAGCCTATGTCGGTAGCAAAGCGCTTTGCCATCGCGCAGTAGGCGGTTTTCTCAGGGTCATTTTGATCTAATTTATAAGCAGCTAAACGCACTAATTGACGAGCAGCGACAAGCTCAGTAGCCATATCAGCTAATTTAAATTGTAACCCTTGAAAAGCGGCAATCGGCTTGCCAAATTGTTCCCGCTCTTGCATATATTCCATAGCAATATTTAATGCTTGCTGGGCGGTACCAATTGAACAAGTAGCGATATTGATGCGGCCACCATCAAGCCCTTTCATCGCCATTGAAAAGCCTTCGCCTTCATTACCTAATAAATTTTCAACGGGTACTTTAACGTTGTCAAAAGTGATTTGACGGGTTGGCTGAGCATTCCAGCCTAATTTTTCTTCTGCTTTACCATAAATGATACCGTCTAAATCAGCAGGAATAGCAAGTGCTGAAATACCTTTAGGTCCAGATTCGCCAGTACGTACCATCACGACTAAAATATCCGTAGAACCAGCTCCCGAAATAAAAACTTTTGAGCCATTAACAATATAATGATCACCGTCTTTTTTTGCTGATGTTCTTAATGATGCAGCATCTGAGCCTGAGCCCGGTTCTGTTAAACAGTATGAAGCTAGCTTTTCACCCGTTACTAATGAAGGACACCAAGATTCTTTCACTGAGTCTTTGCCCCAACTAGCTATCATCCATGTTGCCATATTATGAATAGTCATCATGGCCGTGGTTGCAGTACACCCCATCGCTAATTGTTCAAAAATAATTGATGAGTCTAAACGACTTAAATTTAAACCACCCGCATCTTCTGGTGTATATAAGGCGCAAAAACCTAATTCACCCGCTTTAGTGATCACATCTTTTGGAAAAATATGCTCTTGGTCCCATGTTCCACCGTTAGGTAATAATTCGCTATCGCTAAATTGTTTAGCTGTATCAGCGAACATTTGTTGATCTTCAGTTAAATCAAAATTCACATTAAATCCCTAAATATCTAAGTTAATTAAGGAGTACTGGTCAATAGACAGATATCTATAACCAGCACTGATAAAATACAATGCATTGAATATATGTTTCAATTTACTCAAGCAGATTAATAGTACATGTACCAATTAAAGCAAATAAAACATTAAAAATACATTGATTAACTTGCCACTTTAATGGATTATGTTGCTATACATTTAAGAGATCCTCTAATGAGTACAGCTTCCAACTGGCCACTGCCAAATAACAGTATTAGATACCTAATCCCTAAACCTTTAATAAATGAATTAGCACTAAACATATTAAGTCGCGGCCTCTATCCATTATCGTTTGGCAAATATATTTCTGCAAATAACCATTACACTAAAAGGCACATCCACAGTGATAACTTAATCATTTTTTGTTTTGATGGTGTTGGGCAATTTAGCACATCTAAATGCCAAGGAATGATAAAAAAAGGTGATGTTCTTTTTTTACCTAAAGGAGTAAAGCACCAATATAAGTCAAGTAATAAAGAACCTTGGTCAATTTACTGGGTTCATATTGAGGGACACTTATTTGAGCAGTTCATGGATTTTATTGGTGTGAACAATTCTAATTTAATTGTAAATATCTCTAATCAATTAGCCTTTATTAATGAATTTGAGCAATTGCTTGCAACTAGAAATAAAAGTTACCAATTAAATTCTTTTATTCTTGCATCAAATATTATCAAAAAAATGTTTGCTCTATTTACAGTCAATAGTCCAGTGAAGCTAGAACAATTAAAACAAGATTTTAATTTATCTAAAGTGACTGGCTTTATGGAAGAAAACATTAGTCAAAAAATAAACCTACAACAAATAGCTGATTCACTTAAGCTATCAAAGTTTTATTTTTCAAAAAAGTTTTTACAGCATACTGGCGTTAGTCCAATACGGTATTTTTTAGAATTAAAAATAAAACATGCTTGTAAGTTACTTGATGAGTCGAACATTTCAGTTAAAGATGTTGCGTTAAAAATTGGCTACGATGATCCTTATTATTTCTCCCGGCTATTTAAAAAAATTATGGGATTGTCGCCCACTCAATATCGACAATCCCAATATGGTCATTAAAAAGAATTTTTATCCGTTAGAAAACAAAAATTCCTTGGCAAAGACTTGGTTAAAGCAGTTCAAGTGCAATAGCTGTTGCTTCACCACCACCAATACACAGGGATGCCACGCCTTTTGATAATCCCTTATTTTTTAAGGCATGAATAAGCGTTACCATGATACGTGCACCACTAGCACCTAACGGGTGACCTAAGGCACAAGCGCCACCATAAATATTGACTTTATTAATATCTAAATCCATATTTTTAACGGCTAACATAGTTACCATGGCAAAAGCTTCATTGATTTCAAATAAATCAACATCTGCTGCTGTCCAGCCCGCTTTATCTAATAATTTGTTCATCGCGCCAACTGGCGCTACAGTAAACTCAGCAGGTTTTTGGGCGTGAGTAGCATGGGCAACAACTTTACAAAGTGGTGTTAAACCACGAGCTTGCGCTGTTGATAGCTTCATCATGACTAGCGCTGCCGCGCCATCAGAAATTGAACTAGAATTAGCGGCGGTAATAGTGCCATCTTTTTTGAAGGCTGCGCGCAATGATGGAATTTTATCTGGGCGAGCATTACCTGGTTGTTCATCTGTATCAATAACGCTTTCGTTGCGTCTAATTTTTACCGACACAGGAGTGATCTCACTTTTAAAAGCGCCACTTTCAATTGCCGCATTGGCACGAGATAAAGAACGAATAGCAAATTCATCCATCTCCTCCCGAGTAAAACCAGTCTCATCAGCTGTTTCTTGAGCAAAACAGCCCATTGAAACACCATCATAAGCATTTTCTAAACCATCGAGCATCATATGATCCAACACTTGACCGTGTCCCATACGCATACCAGATCGAGCTTTTGGCAAAATATAGGGGGCATTACTCATACTCTCCATTCCGCCGGCTACAGCAACGTCAATTGAACCAGCAAGCAGTGCATCATGCGCTTGCATTGCTGCCTTCATACCTGAGCCACACACTTTATTAATTGTGGTACAAACCGTTGAAAGTGCCAAATCAGCGGCAATAGTTGCTTGTCTAGCTGGTGCTTGTTTTAAACCCGCAGGTAAAACACAGCCCATAATCACTTCATCCACTTGGTCATTGCCCAAATTGGCTTGAGCTACGGCAGCTTTTATAGCGGTTGCACCAAGTTCAGGCGCGGTAACATTGGCTAAACAGCCACTAAAACCACCCATTGGGGTTCTTAAAGCTGAAACAATTACGATAGGATCACTAGTTGACATGAAATTCTCCGAAATAAGGAAGTGATTTGTTTTTATATTCGTATAAGTAAACAGCCTAACTCAATATGACGTTTACGACAACGTAAACTTCAGTACTGAAAGGATAAACTTTAGTACTAGTCTTTTATCTTCTTTACAATTTCATAGCGTCTTAGATGCAGTAGCAGAAGTTACAGATTATATGAATAGTTCAAAAGTCAGAAAAGTTTTAAACAATAACAGCTATATTTTTTACGAACTTTCTTAAATAATTACGTCAACCTTTACTTGACGTTTACGTAAGCTTCCCGTAGAGTCGGTTTGATAATTATATATATTTCTACACAAGCTGACGCAAAAAATGAACATGATTAATAAAACAAGCCAAGCTAAATACTCTATTGGTGATTTATCAAAAGAGTTTGATATTACTACCCGTAGTATTCGGTTTTATGAAGATCAAGGGTTACTTACACCAACACGTAAGGGGCAAACTCGTATCTATAATCAAAGAGACAAGGTTAGGCTGAAATTAATATTACGCGGTAAGCGACTAGGGTTTTCGTTAGCTGAAACAGGACGTTTATTTGAGCTTTACGATGCTGATAAATCCAGTGAAAAACAGTTATCAATAATGATAGATTTAATTTCACAGAAAAAAAGCGACTTAAAACAGCAGCTTGATGATATTAATGCCGTATTAGTCGAACTTAACGGTTTAGAAGATAACTGTAAAAACATACTCAATAAATTAACCAAGTAACATTGACTATAAATAGTAACAACTATAGTTAACCAGATTTAAATAAAAGGAAAATCCATGATTTCTTCATTTAGTTCACTTAATTTTAACTTAGGCGAAACCGTCGATATGATCCGCGATCAAGTAAACGCTTTTGCTCGTGATGAAATAGCCCCGCGTGCAGAGCAAATTGATATAGACAATGAATTTCCTAACGATTTATGGCGCAAGTTTGGCGACATGGGTCTATTAGGTATGACAGTTGAGGAAGAATACGGCGGCTCTGGTTTAGGCTATATCGAACATATTGTAGCCATGCAAGAAATCTCTCGAGCCTCTGCTTCTGTTGGTTTAAGTTATGGTGCTATGTCAAATTTATGTTTAAATCAATTACGTAAAAATGGCTCTCATGAGCAAAAATTAAAATATCTACCTAAGCTTTGTACTGGCGAACACATTGGCGCACTAGCCATGAGTGAACCAAATGCAGGTTCAGATGTGGTTAGCATGAAGTTACGTGCCGATAAAAAAGGTGACAAATATGTGCTTAACGGCAATAAAATGTGGATCACCAACGGTCCAGATGCTGATGTTTACGTAATTTATGCCAAAACCGACACTAGCGTTGGCTCAAAAGGTATTACCGCTTTTATTGTTGAACGTGACTACCCTGGATTTTCTCGCCATCAAAAATTAGACAAACTAGGCATGCGCGGCTCAAATACTTGTGAGCTAGTATTCCAAGATTGTGAAGTTCCTGCCGAAAACATCTTAGGCCAAGAAGGTAAAGGTGTTCGCGTATTGATGTCAGGTTTAGATTATGAGCGTATAGTGTTATCTGGTGGTTCATTAGGCATTATGGATGCTTGTATGGACTTAGTTGTGCCTTATGTTCACGACAGAAAGCAGTTCGGTCAATCAATTGGTGAGTTCCAATTAGTGCAAGGTAAAGTGGCTGATATGTACACACAAATGAATGCCGCGAAATCTTATGCTTATATGGTAGCTGCAGCCTGTGATCGTGGTGAAACAACCCGTAAAGACTCTGCAGCCGTTATTCTTTATGCTGCAGAATTAGCAACAAAAATGGCCCTTGATACCATTCAACTACTTGGCGGCAATGGTTATATCAATGAATTCCCTGCAGGTCGCTTATTACGCGATGCCAAATTATATGAAATTGGTGCAGGTACTTCTGAAATCAGAAGAATGTTGATTGGGCGCGAACTTTTTAATGAGTCTAAATAAAAATATTTACACTCTCGATATAATTGAAAGGTTAATTGGATAGCCAGTAATAGTTTAGTTTGCAGCGAGTTAGTTCTAATACAAGGCAAAAAAAGCGGAGTTGACGCTAGTCAATGAGTATTTTTCAACGCAGTAGTTGGACTAAATCGCAATAAAATAAAGTATTACTAACTGATAAAAGGGTCTCCCGTGGCAAAAATAGTAAGTAAAATTAATGTACGCAGTCAGGATTTCTTAGACAATGCTGCACATATGCAAACTCAAGTTGATGATTTACGTAGCAAGCTTGGTGAAATAAAGCTTGGTGGCGGTGAACGTTCACGCGACCGTCACCTTAGTCGAGGTAAAATACTACCTCGAGATAGAGTCAACGCTTTGCTTGATGATGGCTCGGCATTTCTAGAGTTTTCGCAACTAGCGGCTTACAAAGTCTACGAAGATAATGTACCAAGTGCCGGTATTATCACGGGTATTGGTCGTGTTGGCGGACAAGAGTGTGTAATAGTTGCTAATGATGCTACGGTAAAAGGTGGTACTTATTACCCGCTTACGGTGAAAAAACATCTTAGAGCGCAAGCCATCGCACAAGAAAATAATTTACCTTGTATTTATTTAGTTGATTCAGGTGGTGCAAACTTACCAAATCAAGACGATGTATTTCCTGATAAAGAGCACTTTGGTCGTATTTTCTTTAACCAAGCCAACATGTCAGCCAATAATATTCCACAAATTGCTGTCGTTATGGGCTCATGCACTGCAGGTGGTGCTTACGTACCGGCTATGGCAGATGAATCAATTATCGTGAAAGAGCAAGGCACCATCTTTTTAGCTGGCCCACCTTTAGTAAAAGCTGCAACAGGTGAAGTAGTCAGCGCCGAAGATTTAGGTGGTGCAGATGTACATTGTCGCACTTCGGGTGTTACTGATCACTATGCACAAAATGATCACCATGCCCTTGAGATAGCGCGCTCTACGGTTAAAAATTTAAATAGAGTTAAGCCAATAACGATAAACTTCAAACAAGTGGTAGAGCCAGAGTATCCAAGTGAAGATATTTACGGCATTATCCCGAAAGATACTCGCCAACCATTTGATATTAGAGAAGTTATTGCTCGCATTGTTGATGGTAGTGAGTTTGATGAATTTAAAGCCTTATACGGCAGCACCTTAGTTTGTGGTTTCGCACACATCTTCGGTTACCCTGTAGGTATCGTCGCTAATAACGGGGTGTTATTTGGGGAGTCTGCAGAGAAAGGAGCTCACTTTGTTCAATTATGTGCTCAGCGTAAAATCCCACTGGTATTTTTACAAAATATCACTGGCTTTATGGTAGGAAAGCAGTATGAATCTGGCGGTATAGCCAAGCACGGTGCCAAAATGGTAACCGCAGTTGCCACCGCACAAGTGCCTAAATTTACTATTTTAATAGGCGGCAGCTTTGGTGCTGGCAACTATGGTATGTGTGGTCGTGCATACGACCCACGCTTCTTATTTATGTGGCCAAATTCACGTATTTCTGTGATGGGTGGCGAGCAAGCGGCGGGTGTTTTAGCACAAGTAACCCGTGATAAGAAAGAGAAGCTAGGAGAAAGTTGGAGTGAAGCTGACGAACAAAGCTTCAAACAACCAATAATTGATAACTATGAACATCAAGGTCATCCTTATTATGCTTCAGCACGTTTATGGGATGACGGCATTATCGACCCAGCAGATACACGTCAGGTTTTAGGCCTAGCGATTTCCGCTTCACTAAATAAACCTATTGCAGATACCAAGTTTGGCATCTTTAGAATGTAAATAGCGTATGTAAAGCCGTATGTTAAGTACAAATATAGCTCGAATATAGGTACACAAATATGAACTCAATGAATAAAAAAGTATTGTTTGAAGTGAATGAGCAAGGCATTGCTACCGTTACTTTAAACAACCCTGACAAACATAATGCTTTTGATGATGACATCATCAAACAATTAACTGACATTTTTAATGACATTAGTCAACGGGATGACATTAGCATTATGGTGTTAGCGTCAAACGGTAAAAGCTTTAGTGCTGGTGCAGATCTCGCTTGGATGAAGCGTATGGCTGGTTACTCTTATGAAGATAACTTAAAGGATGCCAATGCCTTAGCTCAAATGTTAAAAGCATTAAACTTTTTGCCACAAACCACCATTGGTAAAGTTCAAGGTGCGGCCTTTGGCGGCGCGGTTGGTCTAGCAAGTTGTTGTGACATAGTCATTGCTAGCACTAAAGCCAGCTTTTGCTTAAGTGAAGTAAAATTAGGGCTTATTCCCGCAACTATTAGCCCTTATGTTGTTGACGCTATCGGTTTAAAAGCGAGCCGACGTTATTTTCAAACAGCAGAGCGCTTCTTTGCTGATAAAGCACAACAACTGGGGTTAGTGGATGAGATTGTAGAGCCTGAAAGCCTAAACGATAAAGTTAATTATATGATAGACATATTATTAGCCAATGGCAGTCAGGCAAGACGACAAGCGAAAAAACTTAGCCAAGATGTTGCATTTCAATCAATTGATGATGCTTTACTAACAGATACCAGTGAACGTATTGCTGCTATTCGAGTATCGACAGAAGGCCAGGAAGGCTTAAGTGCTTTTTTTGAAAAACGTGTCCCAAACTGGAACTAAGCTACAAGTAATAATTACTCAATTAAGATAGCTAAACCATAAGAAACTAAACCTTGAATAAATAAGGGTAGAAAATGTTTAATAAGATATTAATTGCCAACCGTGGTGAAATCGCCTGCCGTATTATAAAAACTGCGAAAAAAATGGGTGTATTAACCGTCGCCGTTTATTCTGATGCCGATAAAGACTCTTTGCATGTACACATGGCTGATGAGGCGATTTATATCGGCTCTTCTCCTTCGCGTGAAAGCTACCTTTTAGGGGATAAAGTTATTGCCGCAGCCATAAAAACAGGCGCACAAGCAATTCACCCTGGTTATGGTTTCTTGTCTGAAAATGCTGAATTTTGTCGTGCTTGTGCATCAAACAACATTACTTTTATAGGCCCACCTGTTGGTGCTATTGAAGCAATGGGGTCTAAGTCTGCCGCTAAAAACATCATGGAAAAAGCTAATGTGCCTTTAGTGCCAGGCTATCATGGTGACGATCAATCAAGCGCTATTATAAAGCAAGCGGCTAATGATATGGGTTATCCGGTATTATTAAAAGCTACCGCAGGTGGTGGTGGTAAAGGCATGCGTCAAGTATGGAGCGAGCAAGAATTTGAAGAAGGATTAGCAGCAGCAAAGCGTGAAGCTATGTCATCTTTTGGTGACGATACCATGCTAGTAGAAAAATACTTAACCCAACCTCGCCATGTTGAAATTCAAGTATTTTGTGATAACCATCTAAATGCCGTTTATTTATTTGAACGAGACTGCTCGGTGCAACGTCGCCATCAAAAAGTTATTGAAGAAGCGCCTGCCTTTGGCATGAGTGAAGACTTGCGCGCTAAAATGGGCGAGTCGGCAATAAAATCAGCGCAAGCAATCGGTTATCAAGGTGCAGGAACCGTTGAATTTTTACTTGATATTGATGGCTCTTTCTATTTTATGGAAATGAACACTCGCCTACAAGTTGAGCATCCTGTTACAGAAATGATCAGCGGTCAAGATTTAGTGGAATGGCAATTACGTGTTGCCGCAGGCGAAACGCTACCTAAAACTCAAGAGCAACTTGTGCTAAATGGTCATGCTTTTGAAGCGCGTATTTATGCTGAAGATGCTAATAACGACTTTTTACCGGCAACAGGTAAGTTAAGTTTGTTACAAACACCGGTTGAAAGTGAGCATGTACGAATTGACACGGGTGTCCGTCAAGGAGATGAAGTTAGCGTTTATTACGATCCTATGATTGCTAAACTTATTGTTTGGGATGAAAATCGCGATAAAGCGTTAAAGCGTCTAAGTAAAGCATTGAGCGAATACCGCATTAATGGTGTTACCACTAATATTGATTTCCTCTACAATTTAGCCACATCAAAGCCCTTCATAGAAGAAGATATTGATACGGGCTTTATTGAAAAAAATAATGACCTTATTTTCCATGATAACGCACAAGAGCTGCTAAACGAATTACCTATCGCAGCTTTATACCTTGTATTATCAACGAAGAATAAAGCCCAACAAAGCGCTAAGCAGAGTAAAGATCCCCACTCACCTTGGCACAATGCTAATGCTTGGCGTTTAAATGAAGTCCATACGCATATATTAACACTAGCCCATAACGATAATGAATACACTGTGAACGTAGAGCAAAAACGCCAAGGCAGTGATGCTTACTATTTAATAAGCATCAATGGTGAACAGTTTGATTGCCAAGGCAAGCTCAATAACGACATTATGGTTGTTAACATTAATGGCCATCGTAGCCAAGCAACTATCAGTTTCGATAAAAACAGCATCAGTTTATATCGCGAAAATGGTGTCTTTAATTTTACTCATATTTTACCTGATTGTGGTCAATTAGACAGTGATGACAGCCATGGTGGCTTAACAGCACCGATGAATGGCACCATGGTCAGTGTGTTAGTTAAAGCTGGTGAGAGTGTTACTAAAGATCAACCGCTGGTCATCATGGAAGCGATGAAGATGGAGCACACCATCAAAGCTCCTAGTGATGGTACTGTTAACGAAGTATTCTTCCAAGCAGGCGATATGGTTGACGGTGGTGCTGAATTGTTAGCTTTCTCAGCTAGTGACGAGTAAAAAAATATGAGTATTAATAACAAAGTTAGTAACTTGCCCAAACAAGTAAAGATAGTTGAAGTAGGTCCAAGAGATGGCCTGCAAAACGAAACAACGCCAATTAGTGCCAGCGATAAAATAACCCTAATAGAAAAACTTAGTGATGCTGGTATCAAATATATAGAGAGTGGCAGTTTTGTCTCCCAAAAATGGGTGCCACAAATGGCAACCTCTATAGAAGTATTTGAAAAACTTAATCGTGTTGAAGGCGTAACTTACGCGGCTCTAACACCTAACATGCGCGGTTTTGAAGGGGCTATGGCTGTTAATGCCGACGAGGTCGCCATATTTGGCGCAGCCTCCGAAAGCTTTAGTCAAAAAAATATTAACTGCTCTATTGAAGAGAGCCTTGAGCGTTTTGCGCCTATTATGATCGCAGCCCAAAATGCCAATATCAAAGTGCGTGGTTACGTCTCTTGTGTTTTAGGCTGCCCTTATGAAGGTGATATTGCCCCAGAGCAAGTCGCAAAAGTGGCAAAGAAACTATACCAAATGGGTTGCTATGAAATATCACTTGGCGACACCATAGGTGTCGGCACTCCTGCTAACGTAACTAAAATGATACAAGCCGTTAGTGCCCACGTGCCTATAGAAAAATTAGCAGTGCACTTTCATGATACTTATGGACAAGCGTTAACGAATATTTACGCTGCATTGCAAATGGGCGTAGAGGTAGTCGATAGTGCTATTGCGGGCTTAGGTGGTTGTCCTTATGCTAAAGGCGCATCAGGTAATGTGGCCACTGAAGATGTTGTGTATATGCTTAATGGTTTAGCTATTAAAACAGCAATAGATTTTAATAAATTACTCGAAGCTGGCTGGTTTATCAGCGACAAGCTTGGTAAAGCGCCTATTTCTAAAGTATCAAATGCATACCTTGCAAATAAAAATTCTTAACAAGTTAGATGAATACTCAAATATAACAAATATTTAGGAGAAAATAATGGCAGGATTTGACAAAGTAGTGTCAAGCTATGAAGAAGCCATGGCTGGACTAACAGACAACATGACTGTTATCGCGGGTGGTTTTGGCCTCTGCGGTATTCCCGAAAATTTAATCAATGAAATAAAGCGCAAAGGCACTAAAGGTCTAACCTTAGTTTCAAATAACTGTGGTGTTGATGATTTTGGTTTAGGTATTTTACTACCCGCTCGTCAGATTAAGAAAATAATCGCCTCCTATGTAGGAGAGAATGCTGAATTTGAACGTCAAATGATGGCTGGTGAGCTTGAGGTAGAATTAACACCACAAGGTACATTAGCAGAAAAAATGCGTGCTGGTGGAGCTGGTATACCAGCATTCTACACAGCAACAGGTGTAGGAACCCCTGTTGCTGAAGGTAAAGATGAACGTGAATTTAATGGTCGTGATTATATTTTAGAAGAATCCATTGTCGGTGATTTTGCCATCGTTAAAGCGTGGAAAGCCGATAGATACGGTAATCTAGTCTTTAGAAAAACGGCTCGCAACTTCAACCCTATGGCGGCTACAGCCGGTAAAATTACCGTCGTTGAAGTAGAAGAAATTGTTGAGCCGGGTGAGTTAGATCCTGATCAAATTCATACTGCTGGTATTTATGTTGACCGCCTAATTTTAGGCAGCTTCGAAAAGCGCATAGAACAACGCACTGTTCGTCCATCTACAACGCAGGGAGAGAAATAATGGCTCTATCAAGAGAACAAATAGCTAAACGCGTTGCCCAAGAACTTCAAGACGGCTTTTACGTAAACCTAGGCATTGGTATTCCAACACTTGTTGCTAATTATGTACCTGAGAATATGGAAGTAATGCTGCAATCAGAAAATGGCCTTTTAGGGATGGGACAATTCCCTACTGAAGAAGAAATTGATGCTGATTTAATCAATGCCGGTAAACAAACCGTTACTATGGCTACAGGGGCTTCTATTTTTGATTCGGCTGAATCATTTGCCATGATCCGTGGCGGACATGTTGATTTAACCGTACTAGGTGCTTTTGAAGTAGATGTAAACGGCAATATTGCTTCGTATATGATCCCAGGAAAACTCATCAAAGGCATGGGCGGGGCTATGGACTTAGTTGCTGGTGCCGATAATATCATCGTTACCATGACCCATGCATCAAAGCATGGCGTATCTAAACTGTTAAACAATTGCACTTTACCACTAACCGGTAAAGGCTGTATTAAAAAAGTATTAACCGACTTAGCTTTCATTGAAATTAAAAATGGTAAATTTCATTTATTAGAGCGTGCACCAGGTGTAACTGTTGAAGAAATAATCAAGTTAACTGAAGGTGAATTAATTGTTACAGGTGATGTCCCTGAGATGGTTTTCTAATATAAAGCCACCTCCTTAAACTGTTTTTACATTAAAAAACAAAAGCTTACATTAGTAGTTGCAATTTAATACAGTTTTAGCGATACTTATAATTGACAAAAAAAGGCAAGATACGCGAAAACGTATTACGCAAAACCACCGGCCTACGGGATTTTATAATATTGAGATGATATTAAAGAGTCTACGGCAGCGGAGTCACCTCGTTAATAGGTACATCCCGTGGTTTTTTCTTTTAATAATCCATTCACATAAAGGTTACTAAAATGAAAAAATTATTAATAGCTTCTACCATCACTGTTTTAACATTAACGTCTGTCGTATCGACGCCTCAAGCACAAGCTGCGGACATTGCGCAAAGCATATGTGAGTATGTAGCTGCTGACGACAAGAAACGCATGCGTTCTTTTTTAAAGACGAATAAATTAAAAATTCGTCGTATCTTCGACGGTATTCAGTGTAATGGTAAAAATTTATTAGAGTTTGCATCGACTAGCGGTTCAGTAAATACAGGTTCTTTGATAATTCGTAAATTACCAAAGACAGTTGTTTCTGCTAACTTAGCTGTTTTACAAACTGGATCGCAACCATTGATCGATGCTGCAAACGCTCGCGTGAGCAGCTAATAAATTATTAACGTTTAGGCATATAACTTAATATCATTTTTATAAATGGTGATAAGTAGATAAATTTACATTAATAATTCTATGTCATTTTAAAAAGCCAGCTTTATAAGCTGGTTTTTTTTTATATAAATCTAGCTAGCGATATTTTATAAAACCACTTACACTTAAAATAATCGATAACGATTTTTTAATTTAATAACAATAAGCTATGACCAAAAAGCGTAATTATGTAGACAGCCAAAATGCTTTAGTGCTTACAGGTGGTGGAGCACGTGCTGCTTATCAAGTTGGTGTTCTTTCTGCTATAGCCAAATTTGTCCCTAGAAATCATGGTATCCCCTTCCCTATTTTATGTGGCACCTCTGCTGGCGCTATCAATACTACCGCGTTAAGTTGTTATGCATCATGCTTTCATTTAGGGATAAAAAAACTAGAGTGGGTATGGAAAAACTTAAATACCGCTAAAATCTATCACAATGATGCACTAGGAGTTTTTGGTCATATAAGCCGAGGAATGCTGGCAAGCTTTCAAGCAGACTATGCTAATAAATTACCACGAAGTTTACTTAATAACGCGCCACTTAGGGAGCTACTTAAGCAGGTAATGGATTTTAAGCGAATAGACCACAATATATTACGCGGCTATTTATCAGCAGTTTCAGTTACTGCGTCTAGTTATAGTACCGGGGACTCTATTAGTTTTTACCAATCTAGTGATGACATTTCACCCTGGCAAAGAGCTAAGCGATCTGGTCAACCTAGTCAGTTGAATAGTGAACACTTAATGGCCTCTTCGGCTATCCCTATGGTTTTTCCTTCTATAAAAATTAAAAACCAGCATTTTGGCGATGGTTCAGTACACCAATTATCCCCCCTTAGCCCGGCAATTCATCTAGGCGCAAAGCGCATCTTTGTGATCGGTGTTGATCAACCTACTGAGCCACTACACATTAATGAAAACAACCCTCACCCGCCAACCACTGCAACCATAGCTGGCCATTTACTTGATTCTATTTTCTCTGATACTATGAATAGCGACATTGAAAGAATGTCTCGTATTAACAATACATTAAAGCTTATTCCAACAAAGCAAAAAGAAAAAGTTGAAGGCTTGAAACATATTGACAGCTTTGTGATTAATCCCAGTCATGACTTTAATGCCATCGCGGTAAATTATTATAATGAATTACCTATAGCGGTACGTGTGCTATTACGCGGTATGGGCATTAGCAATGATTCAGAATCGAGTATTATTAGCTATTTATTATTTGAGAAAAATTTTTGTAACGAATTAATCAGATTAGGCTTTGAAGATGCTCTGGAAAAAGAATATCAAATTAAGCATTTTCTTAATTTAGCCCCCACTTCAAGTCACTATAAGTAAGCGGTTTCGCATAAATAAAACAGGTTATAAAAATGAAAGTTTTAATTTTTTCTCTACTATTATTGATCATGAATTTTCCTGCCAATGCCACAAGCCATTTATATAAAAATATAAATGGCTACACCTTAAACAAGTCAGGACAGTTAATCCACTTTACCGCTTTGCAATTTACTAATAATAAAATAGATAAATTATTTACCCGCTTTGATAAACTGCCAGAGCAGGGAGTTCATATAATCGATGGCCAAGGAAAAACCTTATTACCCGGTTTAATAGACTCTCATGGGCATGTACTCTCCTATGGGTTGAGCTTAATGCAAGTAGACCTTAATGGCGTTGCATCTGAACAAGCAGCTGTTGAGAAAGCTATCACCTACAATAAAGCGAATAAAGTTACTCAGTGGTTATTAGGGCGGGGTTGGAATCAGGTTTTATGGCAAAATAAAGAATTTCCACATGCGGTCTCTTTAGATGAGTATTTTAAAGATATCCCCGTATGGTTTAGGCGCGTAGACGGACACGCAGGCTGGGCAAATTCAAAAGCAATGGCGCTAGCAGGCATAGATAAAACATCAATTTCTCCAAGTGGTGGGGAGATAATCAAAGATAAGCATGGCAAACCTACAGGAGTATTTATTGATAATGCTATGTCTTTAATAAAAGATAAAATCCCAAAAATTTCCTATCAAGAAATGCAAAAAGCCCTAGTAAAAGCCATGAAAGCATTAGCAAAAGTAGGCTTAACATCAGTACATGATGCTGGTATTAGCAGCGCTAATATCAATGCCTATAAATCATTAGTTACACAAAATAACATGCCAATTAGAATCAATGCCATGATAGATGTCAATGATGCTGATATTGCTAACTTGCTTCACAGCGGTCATTTTTCTTCAAGTGATCAAAAGCTAACGATTAACAGTGTTAAAATATCTGCCGATGGCGCTTTAGGCAGCAGAGGTGCAGCCTTGATAGATGATTACACTGATTTACCTACCCACAAAGGCCTAATGCTATATGACACAGAAATACTAGAGAAATTGATTAACATGGTCATGATATCAGGTTTTCAAGTTAACACTCACGCCATCGGTGACAATGCCAATAAAATCGTTTTAGATCTCTATGAAAAACAAATGACGACAGCAAAAATTAAGCGCATGCGTCACCGGGTTGAGCATGCACAAATATTACAATTAGAAGATATTCCTCGCTTTGCAGAGCTTTCAGTGATTGCATCAATGCAAGCAACACACGCCACTAGTGACAAAAATATGGCTCAAGATAGATTAGGTGATACTCGTATATTAGGCGCTTACGCTTGGCAAAAACTCATTAACGCAAAAGCAATGATTGCTGGTGGTTCAGATTTTCCTGTTGAATCGGCGAACCCCTTTTTTGGTTTACACGCCGCAGTTACTCGCCAAGATAAAAATAATCAGCCCGAAAAAGGCTGGTATGCCAATGAGGCAATGAACACAGTTCAAGCCTTTAAAAGCTTTACCCAAGATGCTGCTTATTCAGCTCATCAAGAGCAGTTCATTGGGACACTAGAAAAAAACAAAAGAGCCGATTTTATTTTGATAAACCAAGATATTTTTAAAATCAAGCCATCTGAAATATGGAAAACTCAAGTATTAGAAACCTGGGTTGACGGTAAAAAAGTCAGTTTTGAATAGCTAACCTAGTGTGAACTATTCTGTTACATCCCTTCTTGAACAAAGCGTTCTACTCTTTCAACAGGTAAGGGCTTGCCGCGGATGATTAATGTATCCTGTGCTTGTAATAGAGTATTTTCATCAGGATATTCTGATTCAATTCCCCTCCTTCTTAAGGCAATGATATGAACAAGACGTCTTTGTAAATCAAGAGATTTTATGCTTTTACCACAGCCAAAGGAATTTTCTGTAATTAAAATAGCATGGGCAAATTCAATGCGATCAATGGCTGCGGGGCTCATGTCAGTATGCTCCCCTTGAAAGAACCCATGTAAGTGATTGTAATGATTTTTTCGCTCTTTTTGCACACAACGGATAATTCGCGAAAATGGCACCCCAGTAAGTGATAACACTTGAGATACCAGCATTAAACTCCCTTCTAAGCTTTCAGGCACCACTTCATTTGCTCCAGCATCATGTAGCATCTCAAGCTGATCATCGTTGCGTGTTCTCACTAGAATAGGTACCTCTGGTGATAAAGAACGAACTTTTTGAATCACTTCCACCGACTGTTTATCCTCACCAAAAGCAATAACAACAAGCTTAGCCTTAGATAAGTGTGCCGCCTTTAATAACTCTGTTTGTCTTGATGAGCCAAAAAGTACATTTTCACCTGCTTCTCTTGCTGTTCTGGTACGAAGGGGATCAATATCTATGGCAACAAAATCTATGGCTTCTTGTTTTAAAAAGCGACTAACTGTTTGCCCTACACGGCCAAAACCGCAAATAATGACATGATTTTGCAGTTTTTTATTTTCAGGTAGTTGCTCTAAATCATGACTTTGTGGGGATTTTTCTTGGCTCAAAAAAATTGACCATGATCGAGCATGTTCTATCATATATGGCGTTATGGCCATACTAATAACACCTGCACCAAGTAACATAGACGAAACATCACTGGGTAATAGCTTCACTTGATTTGCCAAGGCAATCAGCACAAAACCAAACTCCCCCATTTGCGCTAACATCAACCCAGAAGCCCAAGCATCTTTACTCGACTCTCCAGCTCTAACAGCCAATACTTTAATGACCATAAGTTTAACTAACATAAAGCTGATCATAATAGCGAGTAAGCTAAAAGGTGATGATAATATAACGGTAATATCTAACTTCATCCCCACAGTGATAAAAAATAAACCTAATAAGATATCTCGATAAGGCCTAATATCTGCTTCAAGCTGGTGTTTATATTCACTTTCTCCTAACATCATACCCGCGAGAAATGCCCCTAACGCCATAGACAAACCAAACCACTGAGTCAATGCAGAAGCCAGTAAAGTAACTAACAGCGTTGTTAAGACAAAAAGTTCATCTGTACGAACTTGTGCAATGATATTAAATACTTTTGGCAGTAGCCCTTTACCGATAAAAAACAATAAGGTAACGACAACACCACCTTTAAACATCGCCAGTATTAGCGCCAATACCATGGAGTTATCACCATCCGTTGCCAGCATTGGAATAATGATTAGGAGCGGAACAACAGCCACGTCTTGAAACAGTAAAATAGCAACGGATATCTGACCAGACTTGCGTTTCATTGCTCCGGTTTCACTTAATTGCCTAATGACAATCGCAGTGGAAGACAAGACCAAAATACTGCCCACAACAAAAGCAGACTCAAAACTTAAGCCAAAAAACATGCCAGCAATCAAAAAGATAACTAAAGAAATACCAACTTGTAAGCTACCAACGGCAAGTACTAAATGGCGCATAGCCATGAGGCGAGGTAAAGAAAACTCTAACCCTAAGGTAAAAAGTAAAAAAACAATGCCCAGTTCGGCAAAGTGATCATAATCAACTTGATCTTGTGCAATATTTAAACCGTGCTCACCCACTAACATCCCCGCAACCAAGTAAGCGAGTATTGCTGGTAATTTCAAACGACGAAAAAGCCAAACAATAACAACTGCGCTAGATAAGATAGCTAAAATTTCAAGATGACCGTTCACACACATTCCTTAATGCTAGATGGCTAAGTACTTGCTGACTAATTGCCACATGGCAAATTGTTGCCGCCAAAATAATGACTTTAAAGACTTAAAAAAAAACACAACATAGAAAATCAATTATTACAATAATTTATAAATAATCAAGCAGTTAACAAAAATACAATCTAACTTCTTATGTCATTAAACCATATTGCATTATGGAACAATGTTTGCAATACCATAAGAATAGAGAGTAATAAATCCCTAACATTAGCCAGAAAGTAGTGTGTACACATACTGCTGGCCAACAATTAAATAGCGAGACAGCAAATATGCAAACACTTAATATACTTGATAATCAATCTACGTCATTTAATGTTTTCAATACTTTTGCAAACGACAGACGTAAGAATAGCAATAATAATGATGGTTTATTAGAGCAATTACAAACCACGCTTAATTTAGACAAATTACTTGATATTTTTGCCATGGAAGCCGCTCGCTACGTTAACTTCTCAGGGCTGTATTTTAAAAACCAAACGGTTAGTAAAGCTTTACTAGGTAGCAAAAAAGCCAAACAAGAGCGGCAATTCGAGCTCAAACTCAACGGTGAGTTTATTGGTACGCTAAGTTACGGAATAAACAGTCCAATTAGCATGTCTCACTATAAAGAGTTAATGCGCATTCATCAGATATTACTTTACCCCTTGAAAAACGCGCTGCAATATCACCAAGCAATGCAGCTTGCGATGCAAGACAGCCTAACAGGCTTAGGTAATCGACGTTATTTTGATGAGCAATTAAAACGGGCAATGCATAATGCCAACCGTCATCAAGGCCAAGTGGGTTTGGTATTGGGTGATATAAATAAGTTCAAAGTGATTAATGATACCCACGGGCACGGTGTTGGTGACCAAGTACTTAAAAAATTTGCTAATATATTATATACCTGCACTCGTGATTCTGACAGTGTTTTCCGCTTTGGCGGTGACGAGTTTGCCATCATCGTTGAAAATGCGAGCGAATATGCCTTAGACATTATTCAAAGTAGAATAGACAGTACCCCAAAAACCAATGCATTTTTGGCTAAATATCAAGTAACGTGTAGCCTAGGTACGACCTTTATGAACAGGGCTGACAATGAGCACAGCTTATTTGAACGAGCAGACCAGGCGCTTTATCGGCAAAAAATGAACATGTCCAAACGCTTTAGTATTGTATAGCTCTGTTATGATTTATTAAGAAGAAGCCTTAGCGCTTCTTCTTTATTTTCACATTATACTTTTTATTGGCTGTAGGCTTTTTCTTAGTGTTCTTTTTTGCAATCGCTTGGTTCTTTTCTTGGGTAGCTCGGTAACGGTTTTTGCTAGCACGTTTTTCACTCTCTTGAGTGTACTCGATAGCTTCATCACGTTTTAATTCATAACCAGGTACAATAATCCGCTCAAATTGACGACCGATAAGCTGTTCAATATTTTCTAAAAAACGCTCATCTTTTGGACTAACTAAAGAAATAGCGGTGCCGGACTTACCTGCCCTACCTGTACGTCCAACACGGTGAACATAATCTTCGGCTAAAAAAGGTAAATGAAAATTAACAACATAGGCTAAATCATCTATATCTAAACCGCGCGCAGCAACATCCGTCGCCACTAATACTCTTACTTTGCCTTCACTAAAATCCGCTAATGCTTTATTGCGGGCACCTTGGGTTTTATCACCATGACAAAGGGCAGCTTTAATGCCATCAAGCTTTAATTCTTTTGCAAGAATGTTAGCACTCTCTTTGGTTCCAGCAAACACCAGTACCTGTTGCCAGTTATTAACACCTATCAGCTCAGACAGCAATTCTCGTTTTCTTGCTTCACTTACCCAGTATACGGCTTGCTTAACCTTTCCTGCAGTCGAGTTTTGTTTAGCTACGCCAAGTGTTTTTGGTGTGTTAAGTAATTGCTTAGCAAGTGATTTTACTTTATTAGAGTAGGTAGCTGAAAACATTAATGTTTGATGCTTTTGTTTCATGGCCAGCATTAGCTTTTCAATATCAGACAAAAAACCCATATCAAGCATACGATCTGCTTCATCAAGCACTAAATAGCTAACTTGTGCTAAGTCGACATTACGTAAGGTTAAATGCTCTAACAGACGACCAGGCGTTGCGATTAATACATCAACACCCTGCTTTAAGAGGTTAGTTTGCGAGGCCATTTTACCGCCACCATAAACTACACCAATTTTTAAAGGTAAAAACTGACTGTAAGCCTTCATGTTATCAGCCACTTGTGCTGCTAACTCTCGCGTTGGTGTCAGTACTAAAGCTCGAATATTATGGCTATGACTTTCTAAAGTAGCCCCTTTGGAGAGAGTAGCACTCTTAACCAAGGCATCTAAAATAGGTAAACTAAAAGCGGCTGTTTTCCCTGTGCCGGTTTGAGCACTGGCGAGCAAATCTGAGCCTGAGCGTATCATAGGGATAGCTTGTTGCTGAATAGGGGTTAAGTTTTTATAACCGCACGCTTTTACCGCTTTTAACAAATCTGCAGATAAACCGATAGCATCAACACTCATAAATCACCAAAACCAAGAAAACAAAAATAAGGACGCGGATTATATACCTAAGTGACACAATAAACAAAAGCCCTAACAACTATTATTGTTAGGGCTTGGCTTATAGACTAGTCATTAAGCATCACGGTTTTAAAGTGCTCTAAATATTTGCTCCGTCGTTTCTTTAGCATCGCCAAAGAGCATTTGCGTGTTTTCTTTAAAGAATAGTGGGTTTTGTACGCCCGCATAACCAGTATTCATTGAGCGTTTAAATACCACGACTTCTTTAGCGTTCCAAACTTCAAGCACTGGCATACCTGCAATTGGACTGTTTGGATCTTCGTTAGCGGCTGGGTTTACTGTGTCATTAGCGCCAATAACTAATACTACATCCGTTTCAGGGAAGTCATCATTAATCTCATCCATACCTAATACAATGTCATAAGGCACTTTCGCTTCAGCAAGTAATACGTTCATGTGTCCAGGTAAACGCCCTGCAACAGGGTGAATAGCAAAGCGTACTTCAATACCTTTATTGATTAGCTGTTGAGTCATTTCATACACAGGATATTGCGCTTGCGCTACTGCCATACCATAACCCGGCGCTATGATTACCGATTTTGCCCCACGTAATAAATCGGCAACGGCCTCTGCTTGTACTTCTCTGTGCTCGCCATAATCTTTATCTTCATTAATCACAACTTCCGTGCCAAAGCCACCGGCAATAACACTAATAAACGAGCGGTTCATCGCCTTACACATGATGTAAGATAAAATAGCACCAGAAGAGCCAACTAATGCGCCAGTAATAATCAGTAAATCATTACTAAGCATAAAACCAGCGGCTGCTGCTGCCCAACCAGAGTAGGAATTAAGCATAGAAACAACTACCGGCATATCAGCACCACCGATAGAAGCAACTAGGTGCCAACCAAAGACTAAAGCAACCATAGTCATTAAAAATAATGCTGTGTTCGAGCCGCCATTATTAACAAAGGTTAATAGCAATAAGAAGCTGAATATACCTGCAGCTAAATTCATTTTATGGCGATGAGGTAACATCAAAGCACTTGAGCTGATAGAGCCACTTAATTTCCCAAAAGCAACAACAGAGCCAGTAAAAGTTACGGCACCAATAAATATTCCTAAGAAAATTTCAGTTAAGTGAATACTCATGGCGGTCTGTTGAGCAGCGGTAACAATAACACTGTGCCCTGCATCGAAATAACTATTAAAGCCAACTAGCACCGCGGCTAAACCGACAAAGCTATGCAGTATTGCAACAAGCTCTGGCATTTGTGTCATTTCAACTTTATTGGCCAATCGTAAGCCTATTCCTGAGCCAATAACCATGGCAATAATGATGACTAAAACATTAGATACTCTTGGATCAAAAATGGTGGTCAATAAGGCGATTGCCATACCTATCATGCCATACAAGTTACCTTGTTTGGCCGTTTCTTGTTTACTTAGCCCTGCTAAGCTAAAGATGAAGAGTAATGCAGCAACCACGTACGCTGCGCTGATAAAGCCATTAGACGCTATTTGTGTAGATTCCATGCTACTCCCCTACTTACTAAACATTTTTAACATACGACTAGTCACTTTAAAGCCGCCAACAATATTTATTGTGGCCACCAAAGTAGCTAATGCTGCGAGTATTTGTACCAAGGTACTATCAGAGCCTATTTGCAATAGTGCGCCAACAATAATAATGCCCGAAATAGCGTTGGTTACACTCATCAATGGTGTATGTAGTGAGTGACTAACATTCCACACCACGTAATAACCAATAACACAAGCCAATACAAAAACGGTAAAGTGAGTAAGAAAATCAGCAGGCGCAACACTGGCTACCCAGCCAAACAAGGCTATACCTGCCGCCATAAAACCATATTTTTTAGTTGATGATTTGGGCTCTTCTTCTACTTGGGCAACCGGCTCTGTTTTAGCTTTTTGAGCAGGGGCAGGCGCTGCACTAACTTGAATTGGTGGCGGTGGGAAGGTTACTTCATCTTCTTTAACCACCGTCATATTACGAATAACGACATCGTCAAAATCAATAGCAAAGGTACCATCCTTTTCTTTACACAGTAACTTCGCTAAATTCACTAAATTATTGGAATAAAGCTGTGATGATTGGTTCGGTAAACGAGAGACTAAATCAGTATAACCAATGACTTTAACGTCATGAGCATTAGTCACTTTACCGGTAACAGTACATTCACAGTTACCACCGCCGCCAGCCGCTAAATCAACAATGACACTACCGGCCTTCATTGACTCAACCATTGCTTCGGTAATAAGTTTTGGCGCAGGTTTTCCCGGGATCATCGCCGTGGTGATAATAATATCAACATCTTTAGCTTGCTCGGCAAAGAGTGCCATTTCAGCATCAATAAAAGCTTTACTCATTTCCTTGGCATAACCATCACCTGAGCCTGTATCTTCTGGCTCTTCATAGTCAAGTTCAAGAAACTCAGCCCCCATGCTTTCAATTTGCTCTTTCACTTCAGGGCGGGTATCAAATGCACGAACAATAGCGCCTAAACTACTGGCAGTACCAATAGCAGCAAGGCCAGCAACACCAGCACCTATAATCATAATTTTTGCTGGTGGCATTTTACCTGCGGCGGTAATTTGTCCGGTGAAAAAGCGACCAAAGTGATGTGATGCTTCTATAACCGCGCGATAGCCAGCAATATTTGCCATTGAACTCAGCGCATCCATCGATTGGGAGCGCGTCATGCGTGGCACCATTTCCATAGCTAAAGTAGTGATGGATTTTTTGCGAAGCGCTTCTAACAAATCAGGACTTTGCGCTGGTGCAATAAAACTTACCAGCGTAGCGCCATCCTTTAGTAATTCAACTTCATCTAATGTCGGCGCATTTACTTTGAAAACGATATCACTTTGCCAGCAATTTTTCTTGGCAACAATATCTGCATTGCTATTGCTGTATTCTTCGTCGGTAAAACTTGCTTTAGTACCTGCACCTTTTTGAACTTGTACAGTAAAGCCCAATTTGATTAGTGCACTAATAGAGCTTGGGGAGCCTGCTACACGGTTTTCACCCTTTAGCGACTCTTTGGGAATGCCAATGATCATAAAACACCTTTAAACAGTTGATAAAAAAGACTAACTGTTTAATGTTTTACCACTTATAGCTCTAATATTAAACACCCATTTAAAAATAAATTTACCTTTATTTAATAATTGAACAATTACTTATATGAAGTCAAAATAGATTGGCAAAGTAAATTAACTCTTTGCCTTATTTGTTTTTTACAGATAACACATTTAAAACCGCTCAATAGTAATAGGTGAAACCAAGTGAAAATTCATCAACATTGCTTAGATTTCCTGCAACAATGTGACGCCAACCAAATATGAGCGAAGCTTGAGAACTTAACGAATAATTATTTTTAACATCAAATAAGTAACGAAAATCAGAGGTGTTTTGGTAATTATATTCTGCTTGCGCATACATAATAAGTTTATTTCCACCTTTCAAATATATAAACGAGCCAATTTGAAACATGGGCTCAGCCCAAATAGTTTTGATATCTGAAGCAATTTTTGCTCCTATTGTGGAATATAACTGTAAAGACGCATGAAACTTAGAGCTAACGCCTATATGCCCTAAAACTGAAAATACATTTTCAGTTTTATAAGAAATAGCATCAAAACCACTATATTGAATTGAAAAACCTCCAGATAAACTATTTGTTACCGAATCATATGGTATGTATTGTTCAATACCATAAAGCGTTAATTGATCAATCTTCACCCTATTTCTATCCAAGAAAAGTTGTGTCGCAAGAATGCTTAAAGAGGACTCTGAAAATGCATGTCGATTATCATCATTAATAGTATGAGAAGCAGGCAACCAAGAAAAAGTTGTATATGGTGATGAATTGTTAGTATGAAAACTCATTGCAACTTGGCTGTCTTTGAGTCTATTTAAAGGGTTTTTAAATTTTGACACGTCAATTTCAGCAGTATCCAAATTAAAATCCCATGTTGAAATAACGGTTTGATTATTGCGCCAAAAAGATTGGTTAATTGCTCCTGATTGATAAAAATGCTTATTCACCACATCAGCATACAAACGAGCTATATTATCAAAATCACTCTGGTGTTCGAGTTTTAATAAATTACCAGACTCTACCGCTTCATTAATTTCATATTTAATATCAATAGGTATATTTTGTCCAAATGCTTTCACTTGCCAATCTAACGATGGCGTAACAGTTGATTCGGTAACTAAATCGGCTTCATTAACAATTTTAACAATATCAATAGGGCTAAGCCATTCATCAATGGGGCGTGTAACTCTTGTCTTAGCCACACCAAGTATATCAAGTGAAATTGTTGCACAATTATGTTTATGAAAAAAATAGTCTATTTTCAGGTCTTTAAGCTCCCACAAATGCAATACAATTAACTCAATCTCTTCCTCTGTCAAATCAAGTTTATATTCATAAATATTACGCGCTTCAACAGCACCATATTGCTCCATAACCTCTTGAAATGGTGCAACGATAAAAAAGCCTTCTTTTCCTTCAACAATTGATTCATACATAAGCTTAGGAATATTAATGGTATCAACTTGTGTGAAGTATGAAACAGAGTGTTCTTGGTTGTGATAACCATTTAATTTTAAGAAACTGTGCCCCATAAAACTGCTTGGACTCACTAAATTTTCAGAGGCGTATACAAGGCTAATTGATTTAGCATCCACGGCTTTTAAATATTCATTTAACTGTGAACAATGAGTAAACTTTATATTTTCACCATTGCCAAATCGTTTATTAATCCAAAATGCTCTTGCTGGAAATTTACAAATAAAACGGCGAGTAATTTCATCATTTTTTTTTACAACCTTGATAGAGGCTGATAACTCTTCTTGTATATTTAGGGTTTGACTAAACGCAAACAGATTTGGATCCTGAATTACATGCATTTTATTTTTTATATGTAATAACTTGGAGAATATATTGATGTCTTGGTGGGAAAACTCACCAACGGCTGCAGATAAAAGGTTAGCATAAAACAAAAAAAAAGAAGCTAGAAAGCTTCTTTTTAAAAATATAGAAAACATATTGTTATTTAGCACACGTTATCGAAACAGAGTCTTGGTAACGCCACATTTTTTCTGAAGCTAAATCTGTTGTAGAACCAAATGCACCACCAGATAAGATATTCACAAAGAATGTAGGCTCAACTTCTTTATTCAATGCTATAGTCTGTTCACAGCCAGGAGTAATTACTTTAAGTATTTTGTTTTTATTTTCTTTTTTAACGTCAACAATGCCTGGAGCTGTATAAACTTTATTATCAACTTCAACTTGTAGGTCCTTCTTCGATGAACTAACATTCATTTGATGTGTATCTTCTGTCAAAATTGTTGCACAGCCAGATGCAGTCATTACTGCAGCAGCAACTAGAAGTATTTTAAATTTCATTTTTGTCCCTTATTAATATACATATTTTGTTAATTTATTGTTAACTTATAAAAATCGGCAGAATGATAACACGTACAATTTTTTTTTCCAGTTTTAGATAAACTTATTACTTATTTCAACACATTATAAATAAATAATTATTCCTAGTAATAACTTTTAAAATATACTTACGCTAGTTCCCTCGACTAACCGACCATGTTTCAAAAAGTGCCGCACTTATCACTAAAACACCACCCACAAGGGTCAACATATTGATCCGTTCACTGAGTAATAAAAATGCTAGCACACTTCCATATAGAGGTTGCAAACAAGAAATGAGTCCAGCTGTAGTTGCTGATAAATGACGTAAGGATGAAGCAAATAAAGCATGGGGCATAGCCGTGAAAACGATACCTACTAATAGAATCAATGACCAATCCTTTTGTGTCACTTGCATAGGTGGTACTTCAACAAATAACCCCAACATGACAAAAGCAACAAGGGTTTGATACAACATGGTATGTGGCCCTGAATAGTGGCTAAAATAATTTCTATGGAGAATATTTCTTAAGGCAAAGAAAAACGCCGAGATAACGCCTGTCGCTATGCCTAGAGTTACTTGATTACCTAAATTGATTTCAGGAATGAGTAAAAAAATACCAATTAAAACAATAAAGGCAATAGCAACATCTTTAACTTGCGGCTTACTTTTAACTTTAGCGCTATTTAAAAATGGCTCTAAAAACACGGTGATCACAGGGTAAGTAAAAAAAGCAATGATACCGATGGTAACACCTGCCATTTGCATGCCTGCAAAATACGTAACCCAATGAATGCCCACCACAACACCCAGTAAAACCGCAATACCATAATCTTTAGCACAAGCTAAGGTGATCTTTTTCTTTTGTAGTGTTAATAAAATAAATAATACAATAGCCGCAACACCCGTGCGATAAACGGTAATATCTAATGCTGGTAAGCCTATCAATTTTGAGAATAAAGCTGTGCCGCCAAAAAGTAGCACCGAACAATGTAAAAACAAAAGACTTTGTTGCTGAGCTTTCATAGAGCTGTTTTCACTAGGTAGTTTAAGAGAAGACGTTAATAACCAAAATATTAATCAAGATCATTGAGTGGCCAAGTGACGATGTAATCTTCAAAGTCTTCAAGGTCAACATCATCATCTTTTATTATTTTGCCACGTACCGACATACCTGCTTTGTGCATTGCTGATTTTTTACCTTTATGAAGCAGTGGGTGCCAAGAAGGCATACCACGTCCTTCTTGCAAGCGCCGGTAAGTACAGCTTGGCGGCATAAAGAATACATCAGTCAAATTATCTTGAGTTAGGCGCACACAATCTGGCACTAACTTAGTTCTTTTGCCGTATTGACTGCATTGACACGTTTTTTCATTAAGTAAGTAACAAGCAATATTCGAATAATGTACTTGCTCACCCTCTTTTAGGTGATCTGTGGGTTGCAATTCACTATGCTCATCAGTATTTTCATCATCAATAAACTTATTTAAGCAACACTTAGCACAGCCATCGCATAATGACTCCCATTCACTTCGAGACATTTGTGCTAAAGTTTTACGTTGCCAAAATGGGCTATTTGTTTGCAAATTTGTCATATTTAAAAGTACTTTCTAATTAATGGGTGGGAACTTAATGCGATCAGATAAATGACCAACCGAGCTGACAAAGTAATAAGATAAATTCCAGTGCATCAAGCTTTTATAATTATCATACGCTAGATAGACTCGACCATTTTCATCATCAGGAAAAACGAGTGCCGCTTTAATTTCAACCTTAGGTAGACTCGTTCCATCAGTGCGTCTAATACCCAGTGCTTGCCATTGCGCTAATGTTTTTTCGGAGTTTGACCATGCCTTCAACCAGTTTTTACGGTTACCGGTATTTTTGGGAATAGCTAACGAGGTATCAAAATTTTTCGGTAACTTAACCTGACGCCCCCAAGTTAACTCATCATTCCAGCCTTCTCTTTGTAAGTAATTAGCCATGGAAGCAAAAATATCAACTTGGTTTTGCCAAATATCTTTTTTCCCATCGCCATCACCATCAACAGCGTAAGCTAAGAATGAAGTAGGCATAAATTGATTTTGCCCCATTGCGCCAGCCCACGAGCCTTTCATATTATCAATCTTGATATGACCTTGGTCTAAAATACTTAATGCTGCCCATAACTGCTTTTTAAAGAAAGCTTCTCGGCGACCTTCATAGGCAAGTGTTGATAACGCTGAAACAACATTATAACCACCGGTAAATTTGCCAAAATTAGTTTCTAACCCCCATAAAGCCACTATAAATCTTGGCTGAACACCATAGTCACTGCCTATTTCCATCAGTAATTCTTGATGTTTCTTGTACAAGGTACGTGCTTTTTTCACTTTCCAGCTTGGTACACGTTTAGGTAAATAAGTATCTAAGGTTTCCACTTTTTCAGGCTGCTTTCGATCCGCTTTTACCGCCCGCTTATGAAAGGTTACCTTAGCAAAACTTTCATCAATTAAGCTTTGCTTAAAACCGCGAGTCAAGGCTTCTTGCTTTAACTGAACAACATATTGCTGAAAACCGCTTTCTGTCAGCTCTTTTGCTTGAATGCTCTTAAAAGGTATCAACACTGTCGTTGAAATAAGCAATGCCAATAAAATAATTTTACTAAATTTCATTAATTACTCTCCTTGTTTTTTCTGCTTATCCATCGCTGATTTATGCTGCTTTAATAAATCTTCTTTAGGTGGTGGTAACTGTAAATAATATCCTTGCTCATTTAAGTTGGCTTTCACTTTTGCCAAATCAGCAAAGGCTAATTTTTCCTTAGTGGCTAAATTCGTTAAGGTTACTAAAGTCGGTGTGCCAAAAGTGAGCATTAATGGCTCAGGAACAGCTGAAAAGTCATCACGAGTTTTAACAAAAAGGTAGGTTTGTTCTTTTTTAGCACTTTTATAAATAGCACATAGCATAATGGAGACCTATGGGGTTACTTCTAAACAATAAAATGAGTTGTTAATATATCACGCACTCGCATTGATATGCGATACAATGACACATAAAATTACATACTTTTGATTATTTTAGGTAAACCAATGAAAGCACCTTTATACGATGAAATTCTCGACATTTGTCAACATATCGCCAACGCCTCAGCTAATAATGACGATGAGGGCAGAAATGACGCTTGTAAGAAATTACAAAAGCTTTGTGCAACAAACCAAGACTCCCCCAAAGATCACCCTTTACAGTGGGAAGCATTAGCGGACTTTACCGAAGAGGGTGATTTAGCGATGGATATTTATGAAATTGCTTTAGTAACTGCTGACAAGCTAAAACTACCCACTTTTACGGCATCAATTTACTTAGCCATGGCGCAAAGACAACAAGAATTTGAAGACGCACAGAAGGCTATTGAATACGCACAAAAAGCTGAAACGGCTTGTCAAGACATTGACAACGAAGAGCTAGAGCAAGAAATAAAAGCATTTTCAGCTAGTCTTTAAAGCCCTTGTTAGCAAACTCTTGTAGCGTTTGACCAAATAAATCATTTCGCCAGCCAGTTAACAGATCAACGCTATATGCTGAGCTATCGCCAGCATTAGCGGCTAAGTTACGGACATTATTTAAATTAAACTGCCAAGTTAAAAACTGATTAATTTGTTTTTTAGACGCTATATTTTCCACTGCCAAGTGATGCTGCTTAGCCACATTAACGATAAAAGCTTTCACCTTTTTAAAAATTTGTTTATAGCTCGGATATTCATCTAAGCGTTTAATTTTCTCTGGGTAATTAGCTTCATCATCATTTGATGCTTGTTTTAGCACCACCAACATGGCTTTGCCTTTATGACGGATATCAAGAACTTCTGCGCCATCAAGCTTATTCATTGCAGCTAAGCTTGATGGGTTATGTTGAGCTACAGCCATTAAGGTATGCTCTTTAACCACAAAGCCCAAAGGTAAGTCACGCTTTTTCGCTTGTTGATAGCGCCACTTAGTGAGATGTTGCAAAGTATTTAACTGCTTAGCATTTAAACGCCAAGCTAATTTAATTTGACGATACAGCTGGTTTTCATCGATAGGGGTAAATTTTCGCTCAATTAATAGTTGCGTTTCTTGCTTAGCAAAATCAAAGCGACCCGTTTGCTCAATCTCTGCCAGCAGTTTAGGGTAAATATTAAATAAATACTCCACATCGGCACTGGCATAATTTAATTGTTTTTGGGAAAGAGGCCTTTTAGTCCAGTCGGTACGAGATTCAGATTTATCAAGCTCAACACCAGTAAAGTGTTCAACCATAGCAGCATAGCCCATTGACAAGCCATGCCCTAAAAATGACATCATTATTTGGCTGTCAATTAAGTTAACGGGCTTGCAATTGGCGCTGGTTAGAAATACTTCGAGATCTTCCGAGCAAGCATGCAACACTTTGGTAATTTTTTCATTGGTTAATAATTTCCAAAATGGTGATAAGTCATCAATAGCTATAGGGTCAATCAAGGCTAACTGTTCACCATCAAAAACCTGTAACAAACCAAGCCTAGGGTATAAAGTGCGCGTACGAACAAACTCAGTATCAATAGCTAAAATACTGGCATTGCTGTACTGCTGGCAAAGGTCTTTTAAACTTATATAATCTTCAATTAATTGATACTGCATAATTATTTATCGTTACTTTTTAGTCATTATATTTGTTATTTACAGTGTATCGCTACTTCCTGCGACGGCGTGAAGCCTGCTGGTGACGTTGCTGATGTTTTTTCACAGAACGACGAATTCGACGACTTTTGGCATTGTCCATGGCCTTTTCATCAACCTTCACTTTTGATTGTGTTTCAGGTTTTAACTGCACTAATTTACGGTAATAGTTAACCTCTTTTAGTCCTAATTCAGTCCAACCACCCAGCGGTAATTGGCGCTGCATTTCCATATCGCCATAACGAACTCGAATTAAACGACTCACTTGTACATCTTGGCTTTCCCATAAACGACGTACTTCACGATTGCGACCTTCAGAAAGAACAACATGGAACCAATGGTTGCGCCCCTCCCCACCACGATAAGTGATTTTTTGAAAGCGTGCTGGGCCATCTTCTAGTTTTACGCCGGTGCGAAGTGTTTGCAGCATGGCTTCATTAATTTCGCCAAAAACTCGTACCGCATACTCCCGTTCAACTTTTTGAGATGGATGCATCAAACGGTTGGCTAGCTCACCATCAGTGGTAAACAATAACATGCCTGAGGTATTTATATCTAAACGACCGACAGCAACCCACCGACCTGTTTCTAATGGTGGTAAGCGATCAAATACGGTTGCTCTACCTTCAGGATCTTTGCGTGTACACATTTCACCTTCCGGCTTGTTGTACATAAGTACACGGCAGATATCTTCTTCTTGAGCGGTTAATTTAATTTGATGACCATCAATACGAATTTGCTCGCTGCCATCAACTCTATCACCTAAAAATGCAGTTTTACCGTCAACACTGACACGGCCTGCACTGATCATAGTTTCTATTTCTCGACGAGAGCCTTTACCTGTTCTAGCAAGTACTTTTTGCAATTTTTCAGAATCTTTAACACTCGCTTTTTGAAAGTCTACTTTCACTGGTTTTTCTACAGGCTTTTTGCCTTTACCTTGGCCCGTTTTACTCAGGCCTTTCTTGGCTGTAGATTTTTTACCTGCGCCACGACTGCCATACTTATTACCTTCAGACTTACTGGCATGCTTGGTGTCGCTAGAATTGTTTTTTTTATTCGGTTTTTTATTGTCTTGTGACATGCTTGGTACTCGGTTACGTCAGTAGCAGTTCCCTAGTAACTCACTTCTGACTCATTTACACATTATTTTAATCGCCCCTATTGAGGCAGCATTATTCAAATGACTTTATTTAAATGGTGAAGGATCCCCCTCACCCTCACGAATAACTTCGATATCATCGTTAGAAAAATCAATCACTGTGGTTGGGTGCTCACCTAAATGACCACCATTAATGATTAAATCTACATGATGCTCTAACAAATCACGAATATGTTCAGGATCATATTCTGCCATGGTTTCACCCGGCATGATCAAACTAGTAGACATTATAGGCTCTGCTAGTTCAGCCAACAAGGCTTGGCAAATATTATTGTCTGGTACTCGAATACCAATAGTTTTCTTTTTTGGGTTAAGTAATCGTTTAGGCACTTCTTTGCTGCCTTTAAAAATAAAGGTATAGGCACCTGGAGTATTAGCCTTTAATAATCGATAAGCGCTATTATCAACACGCGTATATTCAGACAGTTGAGATAAGTCCTGACAAACGAGTGTAAAATTATGATCTTTATCAATATTTCGTATTTGACAAATTCGCTCTAACGCTTTTTTATCACCTAAATGACAACCTAAAGCATAGCCAGAATCAGTTGGGTAAACAATAACACCACCTTGATTAATAATAGATACCGCTTGTTTCATCAAGCGCCCTTGTGGGTTATCTGGGTGTACATAAAAAAACTGACTCATGATATTTTCCTAATCTTAGAATTATTACTTTGCTACCGGAACTTTACTTGTTAGCAACACTAACTCGTAGCTGTTATGCCCACATTGCCCAAATGGGTTTTGCTTTGTCTGGCAAAATTAAATTACGACCTAAATCTGACCACTTATTAGGATGATGAAAGTCGGAGCCCATTGATGCGTGCAAATCATATTCTAAACAATAGTTTAGCATTGTTTGTCGCTGTTGGGGATTCATTTGTGGCAAAATCACTTCTAAAGCATTCCCTTGAGCTTCTTTAAAATGAACAATTAAACGTCTGAGCCACTTGGCGGATAAATCATAACGAATAGGGTGTGCCATAACCGCTGTACCGCCTGAGGTATGTATTACTTCAATCGCTTGTTCAATAGAGCACCAATTCGGTTTTACATAAGCGCGTTGAGTATTACGGCCCTTTTTCCCTATATATTGATCAAAGGCTTTTTGCAGGGTTGACACATGACCTTGCTGATATAAAACTTTAGCAAAGTGTGCTCGGGTGATAGAACCCTCACCGGCAATTTTTTTTGCATCATGATAAGCGTCAGCAAAACCACATTTAGCCAATTTTTCACCAATAGATATTGCTCGCTGCTCTCGTGCTTGTTGTTGATTAACAATTAATTGCTGTAATGCTGAATTTTTCACATCAAGATTTAAACCAACAATGTGAATTTCGAAACCTTGCCAAGCCGTTGAAATTTCAATTCCTGAGATTAATTTAATTGGAATGTTTTTTTCCAATATATAATCTTGAGCTATATTAAAACCTTCAATGGTATCGTGATCTGTTATAGCCAAAACAGCTAATTGATAATTAACAGCCCTATCTATCAAGGTTTTTGGCGACAAACTGCCATCAGAGCAATGTGTATGACTATGCAAGTCAATACGACCATGAGAAAAACCATCATGCTTTTTAATAAGAGGGGGAAAATCAGTGGTTGACAGCAACGCCATAATAAGGTCTTCTATAGGGGATATTTGCAAACGACTATCTAGTTGTGCAAGTTTACTGATAAGAGCGAAATAATGATACTAGAACAGCAATTTAATTTACCCTATAACCAACTTCGTTGGTGGTGGCATAACTCTACATAAGTGGGTTGTGATAATTGCGCGTATCTCGCTAAAAGCTTAACAAAATAAAAAGCTGAAGCAGATCAAAAACAAATTTCAAAAACCCGCTAAAATTAGCGGGTTTTCTGCATTTTAAACAACAATTTTTTACTACAACAAATGATCAAGAGACAGAATAATGAATAAAACAAGAACATGGTTTCTTTGGTGGCTACAGCCAATTTATGCCGGGTGACTCCACTTAAAAGATAACGAAGACAAGAAGAAAACAATGACACAAGATAATCAAAATACAGCAAGCGTAAGTACCTTGATGGATAGCGCCAATTATCAAAGCGATCCTTTAAGTGTTTATCAATTACTTTGCCACAAGAAAGAAAATAATCTGCTGCTAGAATCGGCAGAGATAGATCAAAAGCATTTATTAAAGAGCTTATTACTCACCGATGCAGCATTAAAAATAGTCTGTCATGGTAATACTGTTACCTATAGTGCCTTAACACCTAACGGCCAAGCTGCATTGCAATTTGCCGCTTCTGAGTTACAAGATCATGCGACGCTTACCTTATCTAACGATAAAAAAACCTTAACGGCCGTTTTTCCCGACATACCTACCGAGCTTGATGAAAAAGCACGTTTAATGGCGGTTAATCCGTTTGAAAGCTTACGTTTATTCAAACGCATAGAAAATAGTAACAATCACCATTTTGCTATTTTCCTTGGTGGCGCATTTGCCTTTGATATGATCAGTATCAGTGAAACCTTGCCCGAAGTGCCTGATGGCGAAAATACCTGTCCAGATTTTGTTTATTATTTAGCTGAAACCTTAGTGGTAATTGATCACGAAAAACAAAGCAGTGAAGTTATTGCTAATGTTTTTTCTTGCTCGCAATCAGCAGAAACTCAAGCACATGTACAACTACAATTAGCCGCTCGAGTGGCCGAAATAAAACAGTTACTGTCTAATGACATTACCCCAGAGCAAGTCGCTAACATTGCCAGAGTTAATACGGCAAATACTCCACAGTCGCAAACCGTTTCTGTTGATATTAGCGATGAGCAATTTTGTCAGAATGTTGAGCAGTTAAAAGAGAATATTCGCGCAGGAGATATTTTTCAAGTAGTGTCTTCAAGAACGTTTTCACTACCATGTTTTGATAGCATAGCCTCTTATCAAGCATTAAAAATTAGTAACCCAAGCCCTTACATGTTCTACCTTAAAGATAGTGACTTTTGCATGTTCGGCGCATCTCCTGAGTCGGCAATAAAGTATCAGCAACATTCTCCTGAAGGAAAGCGTCAAGTTGAGATTTATCCCATAGCAGGTACCAGGCCGCGTGGTTTTAATAAAGACGGTAGTATTTCCTTAGATCTGGATTCGCGCATCGAGCTGGAATTAAGGCAAGATAAAAAAGAGTCCGCCGAGCATATTATGCTGGTAGATTTAGCACGAAATGATGTCGCACGTGTTTGTAAAGCAGGCACTCGTCATGTCGCTGATTTATTAAAAGTTGACCGCTACTCTCACGTTATGCACTTAGTGTCACGCGTTTGTGGCACTTTACTAGAAGAGTTAGACGCCTTACATGCTTATCAAGCCTGCATGAATATGGGTACACTCTCCGGTGCACCAAAAATAAAAGCCACGGCACTTATTAGAGAAATAGAAGGTAAACGCCGTGGTAGTTATGGCGGTGCGGTAGGTTATTTAACCGGCGATGGCGAAATGGATACCTGTATTGTTATTCGCTCCGCTTTTGTGAAAGATAATATTGCGCAAGTGCAAGCTGGTGCGGGTGTAGTCTATGACTCAGTTCCTCAAGCTGAAGCTGATGAAACCAAACAAAAAGCACAAGCCGTTATCAGTGCCGTATTAGCAGCAAATAAATCACTATCCCAAGGAGCTAGCTAATGATTCCTTCTGAAAATAGCACTAACACAAAATTATTTATGCTCGATAACCTAGACTCATTTACGTATAACCTAGTGGATGAATTCCAATGTTTAGGTTTTGAGCCAACTGTTTATCGACACACACTTTCGGCTGATTTTATTTTCAATAAAATGCTTGAACATATAGATAAAACAGGTGAAAAAATTATTTTAGTTTTATCACCCGGACCAGGCGAACCCAAAAATGCCGGCTGCTTAATGGCCTTAATAAACTTGTGTGCTGGTAAAGTGCCTATGCTTGGCATCTGCTTAGGGCACCAAGCATTAATTGAGCACTATGGCGGTACTGTTGGTCGTGCTGACGAAATAGTTCATGGCAAAGCCTCCCCTATTAACCATTGTGGTATTGGCGCTTTTACTAACATTCAAAATCCGTTTCCTGTAGCCCGTTATCATTCCTTAGTGGGCATTAACATTCCTGAATTACTTACCGTTATTGCTGACTATAACAATATGCCGATGGCTATTTGCCGTGAAAGTGATGCCGTTTTGGCATATCAATTTCATCCTGAATCTATTTTAACGACTTTTGGCGCAACACTTTTAGCGCAAAGTTTTGATTATTTATTAGCTTTAAGCGAGCGCTTAAACACCAACACGCAAGGAGCTTAACATGACTAATCCATTAGCTCAGTTAGTTGAAAACCACAACCTTTCTCAATCAGAAACCGAACAATTTTTCAAAGAAGTGCTCAACGGTGACATTGAACCGGCATTATTAGGTAGTGTGCTCACGGCATTAAAGATGAAAGGTGAAACTCCTGAAGAAATCGCTGGTGCTGCCATGGCAATTCGCACTGCCGCCACAGCTTTTCCTGAAAAAACTTACCCTGTTGCCGATTGCGTCGGCACTGGCGGTGACGGTGCCAATACCATTAATATTTCCACAACAGCCGCGATACTTAGCGCAGCATGTGGCTTAAAAATGGCAAAACATGGTAACCGCAGTGTTTCTAGCATGTCTGGCTCAGCCGATTTACTGGAAGCTTTCGGCGTAAATTTACATATGTCTCCAGCGACAGCGAGTCATTGTTTAGACAAATCCAACCTGTGTTTTTTGTTCGCCCCAGCCTACCACAGTGGTTTTAAACATGCCGCCCCCGTTCGAAAAGCCATGGGTATTCGCACACTGTTTAATATTTTAGGCCCATTGGTTAACCCCGCAGCACCACAAGTAATGCTGTTAGGAGTTTATACCCCGGAGTTACTACAACCTATTGCACAAACTTTACAATTAACTGGCGTTAAGCGGGCTTTTGTTGTGCATGGTAGTGGTTTGGATGAAATAGCCCTTCACGGTGACACCCAATTAATTGAGATCAAAGGCGATAAGCTTATTGAACGTTCTATTTCACCACAAGATTTTGGCCTACAAAATTACAGCCTTGAGGATATCAAAGGCGGTACACCACAAGAAAATGCTGACATCATTAAAACTATCTTATCGGGTAAAGGCCAAAGTGCTCATAATGCGGCAGTCATCATTAACTGTGCGGCGCTACTTTACCTACATGATAAAACTAATGACTTAAAAGCTGCAGCTCAACTTGCTAGTGAAGTATTATTAAGTGGTAAAGGTTTAACAACATTAGAGCAACTTGTATCTCTTTCTAACGAGGAGAACAAATAATATGGCTAATATCTTAGAGAAAATTGTCACAGATAAACGCATAGAGATAGACGCACTTAAAAAAGCAAAGCCACTGGCAAGCTTTATAGATGAGTTAGTACCGACAACAAAAGATATGTACGCAGCGCTAAGACGCACAGAAGATAAGCCCGAAGCGGGTTTCATTTTGGAGTGCAAAAAAGCCTCGCCATCTAAAGGCTTAATTCGCCCAGACTTTGATGTGAAAGCCATTTGCCAAATCTATGATAAATATGCAGCCGCTATTTCAGTACTCACCGATGAAAAATATTTTCAAGGTAATTTTGATTACTTAAAGTTGGTCACTGAAACAGTTAGCTGCCCGGTACTTAACAAAGATTTTTTCATTGATAGTTATCAAATATACTTAGCCCGTTATTATGGCGCAGACGCTGTTTTATTGATGCTCAGCGTGTTATCAGATGACGAATACCTTGAACTTGCAAGTGTAGCCGAGCAATATAACTTAGCGATTTTGACCGAAATATCAAACAAAGATGAGCGTGATCGCGCCATAAAATTAAACGCCAAGATGATCGGTATTAACAATCGTAATTTACGCGATTTAAGTACCGACATTGCCCGTACTTTTGATTTTGCTCCGACTCTGCCTGATGACAGGATTATTATTTCAGAATCTGGCATTTATAATAATGCCCAAGTACGTGAGCTAGCACCTGCTGTTGATGGTTTCCTCGTAGGTAGCTCCTTAATGGCAATGGATAATAATGCTTATAACGATATTGATTTAGCTTGTCGCAAACTAATCTTTGGTAATAATAAAGTTTGTGGCTTAACGGCACCTGAATATGCCCTAGCCGCAGCAGAATCTGGCGCTCTTTTTGGTGGTTTGATTTTTGCTGAAAAATCACCACGCTGTGTAACCAGAGAACAAGCATTGACTATAATAAGTACTAGACCACATTTGGAATATGTAGGCGTATTTGTTAACCACAAGCGCACTGAAGTTGTAGAATTAGCCAAAAGTTTACACTTAACGGCTGTGCAATTGCATGGTGATGAAGATGAGTCATACATCGCAGCACTTAAAACACAATTAAGTGAAAATAACTGTGATTCGTGCCAAATTTGGCAAGCGAAGCCTGTACTAGGGGATGTTCCAGAGTTAAGTAGCAAAGTGACTCAACACGTTCTTGATGGTAAGTCTCCAGGGAGTGGTCAAGCATTTGATTGGCGAGTGTTAGCCAATAGTGAGCAAAATTTATCAAACTGCCTATTAGCAGGTGGGCTTAATGGCGATAATATCAACTTAGCCCTAACACAATTAACCAATTTAGATTTATTCGGCTTAGATCTCAATTCAGGTGTTGAGACAAGCCCGGGTATAAAATCCAGCGAAAAACTATCCCAAGTTTTTACGAAAATAAGGAATTACTAGAAAATGAGCAATACAACAAATAACATAACAAAACCGACTTTACCCGACTATTTCGGCGAATTTGGCGGCATGTTCGTTGGTGAGTTACTGGTTCCTGCTTTAGAGCAACTAGAGCAAGCTTTTATTGAGTCACAAGCCGATGAAGAATTCTTAACTGAATATAATAATTTACTCACCAAGTATGCGGGACGTCCAACGCCACTAACATGTTGTCGTAATATCGTTAAAAACCCACTAGCAAAGATTTACTTAAAGCGAGAAGATTTATTACATGGTGGCGCACATAAAACCAATCAAGTATTAGGCCAAGCCCTACTTGCTAAACGTATGGGTAAAACGGAGATCATCGCTGAAACAGGGGCAGGTCAACACGGCGTAGCAACCGCCATTGCCTGTTCATTATTAGGTTTGAAATGCAAGGTATACATGGGTGCAGTTGATTGCCAACGTCAACAACCTAATGTATTTCGTATGAAGCTTATGGGGGCAGAGGTTATTCCTGTCACCGCTGGCTCAGGTACGTTAAAAGATGCGGTTAATGAAGCATTAAGAGATTGGTCTGCTAATTACGAAAATGCCCATTATTTGTTAGGTACCGCCGCAGGCCCTCACCCTTTCCCAACCATTGTTCGAGAGTTTCAAAAAATGATCGGTGAGGAAGCTAAGGCACAATTTTTTGAAGAAGAAGGCCGTTTGCCCGATTATGTCATTGCTGCTGTTGGCGGTGGTTCAAATGCTATTGGCATGTTCAATGACTTCATTCAACATGAAGAAGTTAAGCTTATTGGCGTAGAAGCTGGCGGTAAAGGCATTGACACAAAACAACATGGTGCAACCTTAGTTGCTGGCAGCAAGGGGATGCTGCACGGTAATTACACTTACATTATGCAAGATGAATATGGAAAAATTGAAGAGTCTTATTCTATTTCTGCAGGCTTAGATTACCCAGCTGTCGGTCCGCAGCATGCCTTTTTAAAAGAGACTGGCCGCGCTCAATATGTAGCAATTAACGATGACGAAGCGTTAAGTGCCTTTCAAACATTAGCACAAAGTGAAGGGATTATTCCTGCGCTTGAATCTTCTCATGCCTTAGCTCAAGCCTTAAAAATGGCAGAAGCAGTCACCACCGAGACTATTTATTTAGTAAACTTATCTGGCCGTGGTGATAAAGATCTTGCTCATGTTCATGCGGTTTTACATCCAAACGAACAAAGTCATGAAAGCACGAATGTTAAGCACAGAGGAGAATCATAATGGAACAAGCACAAACAAAACAACAAGCAGGTTACCGTTATCAACAAGCTTTTTCTAACTTAACAACTAAAAGTGAAAGAGCCTTTATTCCTTTTGTGACTATTGGCGATCCCAATGCAGAGCAATCACTTGACGTGATTAAAGCCCTAATTGATGCCGGAGCAGATGCCCTTGAATTAGGCATTCCCTTTTCCGACCCTAGTGCCGATGGTCTTACTATTCAAATGGCTGCTCTCCGCGCGTTAAAATCAGGCATAAATACTGATATTTGCATAGATATACTAGCTAAAGTGCGCGAATACGCACCTAATATCCCTATTGGTTTATTACTTTATGGCAACTTGGTATTTGCGCGTGGTATTGACAAATTTTATCGAGATATGGCAGAGGTTGGTGTTGATTCAGTGTTAATTGCTGACTTGCCTATTCGTGAAAGCTTACCTTTTAGAGAAGCAGCCTTAAAATACGGTGTAGCACACATTTTTATCGCACCACCCAATGCCAGTGATAAAACCTTGCGTGAAGTTTCATCATTCAGTCGCGGCTATACTTATGTGCTAAGCCGCGCGGGCGTAACCGGTGTTGATGTAATTGAAAAAGACACTCAGGCGGTTTCTCCAGCACACAACTTAATTAGTACCTTAAATGAATACCGTGCTGCGCCACCAGTTTTAGGCTTTGGTATTTCATCACCCCAACAGGTTAAAGAGGCTTTATTGGCTGGCGCTAGTGGTGCAATCAGTGGCTCGGCAGTAGTGAAAATCATTGAAAATAATTTAGACAATAATGCAAAAATGTTAACCGAGTTAACTGATTTTGTATCAACCATGAAAGCAGCAACAAAATAAACTTTTTGTTTCAATAAATTGCTAGCAACTCAGCCTTGTTGTTAGCAACTTCCTGTTGACGCCATAAAACCTAGTGACAGCAATCAATATAACCCAATTGAACTATTTTAAACTCTTATCATCCTTATAGATAAGGCAATAACGGCCAAAGTTAACAGTAAAAAGATTATAGTTAATAAATATTCAATCCATTGATTAAGCTTATTTTTCAATCGTTGTAATAAGCTAACTTTATCATTTGTATTTTTCGGTGGGCTAATAAAAACATTTAGCATCAAGTTTAATAATGCTAACCAAACTAAAGCAAGTAAGTTTAGCATTGTTGCTGAATCATTAAATTGATTTATGGAGGATAAAAAGAGCAATCGGTAAATCACATTACCAATAAGCAAGATAGCAATAGCATAAAAAACCTTACGGTATGGCTGTAATAATAGCGTAAGCTTTGCTATATAAGAATTCACTTAGCAGGCTAACCTGTATTTCTATTCATTAAGCCAAGCAACTGCTTGCTGATGATCTTCAAAAAACTCCACTTCGCCTGAGATAAACCAAGAGCCAATATTAGTGATTATTTCTTGCCAATGTTTATTGCCATAAATAGCTATTTTTTCAAACTCACTGCCATGATTTATACCCAACTTAAAATCATCCCAAGCAGCTCGTAGCTCCCAGCCTTGCATCTCGGTAACATCAAAAAGTGCTTTAATTTTTGCAGAAGGCACTTTTTTCATTGCTGCATCAATCATGGGGGTGATCACTTGATAGTCTTGGTGGCTTAATTTTCCGATAGCTTTAAAAGATAAGAAAAAGTTATTTTCAACTCGCTCAATACCAATAGAAAGTCCATGCCTAATTGTATTCATTTGCTCACCTTTAAGAAAGTTTCTAATGTCTATATTTAAAGTGAGAGTATCTGATTAGTCAAGAAAGAAGCTAAAAAACAACCATAAAAAAAATGCAGCTGTAAGGGCTGCATTTTTATAACTAGCTTTGTGCATCCTGCACTATATTCAGTGTTCTCATTAATCCGTTAAATACTGTCCATAGCTATTTCTTTAAAAGAAATCCTCTTGAGTAAATCCATACTCTTCTTCCTTAATTTCATCCTTGATATCATCCATGATAAAACTGCCTCCAAGACACTGTCTTCCACTGACCTCAACCATCCATAATTGAGTCACATCCTTGTTATTATCATCCTATAGTGAGATCCTCCCACTTAAACTTAATCCTTAAGTCTCCTTCAAAAGAGCTTCATGCTCTGTGTCTTCCTGACATGGTTAATATTACCCTTAAAAATATTTTTTCAAAGGTTGTTAAAACTTTTCTTCAATTGCAACAATTTTGCAACAAAGCACAGCGTAAACTATATCCTTAAAAAACAGAGGTTTAACTTAATAAGTATCGATATAACGCAATTATAAAGCATCATATCCTACGTACATGTAAGACATGTCTTACAAAGTATTAGGTTGATCTGCCATTTTAGGCTTTAGCTTGTGTGAGAATTAATCTTTGTTTCTGGAATTTCAATACACTTCTGGATTTTTTTGGGGCTGATTATTCCTATAATAAAGATAAATTTGGTTTATCACCGAAAGAATCGAGTGTTAGAATACACAACTCTATAAATTAATAGGATGAGTTATGAAATATGTAGTTTTAGTTATAGTTATTGCATTGATAGTATTCTTTTTCAAAAGAAACGCAAATAATGAAAAAGTAGCTGTTGAAAATATTGTTATAGGTAAAGATTTTTTAACAAAAAACAAAATTGCAGAAGGTGTTATTGAAACGGCTTCTGGTTTGCAATATCAAGTATTACAGCAAGGCGAAGGAACTGAGCACCCAAGCGCAAGTTCAAAGGTAAAAGTGCATTATCATGGTTCTTTATTAGATGGCTCCGTGTTCGATAGTTCAGTAGATCGCGGTGAACCCATCAGCTTTGGCTTGAACCAAGTGATTAGTGGCTGGACTGAAGGGGTTCAATTAATGGTTGCTGGAGATAAATACAAATTTTTCATTCCTTCACAGCTAGGGTATGGCAATAGAGCCGCAGGAAAAATAGCACCAGGTTCATTGCTTATTTTTGAAGTAGAGCTGTTGGAAATTCAGTAAAATATTGATCTGGTAAATACCATGGCAATGATGGTGGCATCATTGCTGACTTGTTATTGCTTTATGCTGGTTTTATATAACTCGCAATTCTGAAAAGTTGATCTATAGTTAAACAAACACCAATTAAGGATGATTGAAATATGAATGAATACCCACCAACGGCACTTGTTGAAACTTGGTTGTTTCTAGCTACAAATCAATCGCCTGAACTTGAACACGTCAAGCTTCCACTTCGAAGAGTTATAAAGCATTACTTTGGTTCGAATGAGCTTGCACAGCTCTATGTTGATTTATATAAAAGTGAAGAAATTGATGTACATTTTATTTAGCTGTTTTCTTGGCTTGTTTAGACAGCTCATAGTCAAATTCATCAGGAAAAAGTATCATCCCTTCTTCTGCTTGGTTGGGAAAGACAACAATGGCAAGCTCATCTTCTTCTAATCCTAATGTCCAGCGACTTTGCCACGTATTAAGTGCTATAGCTTCAGCTTTACATTCTTTCCAGTCATCGGTAATCCAACCTTGGGCAAACTCCTTATTGGGCCAAACTGGTAGACAATCTTCGTCTTCGGTGTTCAACATCATACAGCCGTGTTCATCAACCAGAATCCAAATTTCCCGGTTCTCGATAACGGCTTCAAGTAAATACTTAAGCCGTTTTTGCTCATCGTATTTTTCAATCGTGGTAATTAATTCGGCAGTTAAAGTCATATTGGCAAGTAAAATAAAAGAAGAAAACGCTATAGTACAAAGATATCAAGTGATGAACAAATGATATTTCATCAACCTTGAGTAAAAACGATGCTATGTTTATGTTGAAATTACTTATTTAAACCTAAGTTCGAACAAGTTATTCATTGGACTGACTTACTGACTTGTGAGACCAAAGGGACACAGCCCCAAATAATGGCACCTGTTTGCATAAAGAGAGTATTAATAAACAAAACCAGAGTGCTGGCTGTGTTTATTAATAGGTGAAATAAGGAGTAATAATCTTACGTATTGCGGTAATACACCATCAAAGCACCAGAAACTTGACCAACAGTAACCTCTTTAACAAACTGGTAGTTTACTTCTTCAAAAAAGCATCTAAATTTTCCTGATGTGGCATAAACTGCTACGCCTTCGCTACTTTCGTGCTCTTCTAGTACAGTATTTACTGCTGCCATTAAGAATTGACCAAAACCATGATGCTGATGAAGGGGATGAATAGCGATAAAAGAAAGCATGTGAAATTTTTCTAAAGGCACTTCAACAATCACTTTTTGTTCTTTTTCTATCATTTGCTTGGTACTTAAATATCCCGCACTAAGCAGCATTTTAAGTCGCCAATGCCAAAATCGTTCACTAGAAACGCTATCATCAGGACTGTTTAAACAGGCTACACCAACCATTGATTCACCCAAATATAGGCCAATCATAGGCTGTTTAGCTTGCCAGAAGGAAGTTAGCTCCTCTCTAATTGAAGTTCTGAGTCTTTGTTCATAGCCTTCTTTTTTGCTTTTAAAAATATCAAGAAAAACAGGATCGTCATGATAAGCCTGAAACAATAATGATGCCGCAAGTTTTAGCTCTTCCGCACTAAGGTAAGTTGCCCTTATATCAAGATTACTTTCTGCTGCAACAACATCAGACATACAAATTCTCCGAATTAACTCAAGACCTAATAAAAGAGTATTGATAATTTAAGCGAACATTAACCTTAACAGCTTTTTGAAATAAAGTTCAAAAAAATTAATTCGCAGTTTGGTCAAAAGTAAAAGAAAAAAAGCTGACTCGATCGAAAATTGAACCAGCATTTAAATTTTACTTAATTGCTAGTGAGCAGTAATTTTCTTATACTCATCACCATTACCTGTTTGTACTAACGCACCATTAATAAACTCTAAATAAGTACACTCATCCTTCGTGGTTAAACCATCTTTATGCTTGCGCTGTGTGCGGTAATATAAGACACGAACAATTTTATCATTAACCGAATAAACTTCGGAAAAGTCTGCAACACCAAGCTTCTCTTGCATATCAACAATACTGGCATTTAACTGAATATTATTAAGTTTTTTACGATTGTCATAACTTCTATCTTCATAGTTTGAGCCAAAACCACTGTCAACGCCATCATCATTAACAGAGATGACACAGCCAGATAAACTTAAGGTTAAAGGTGCTGCAACAAGTAAAGCAAGTAGAGATTTTTTCATTTTCAACTCCATATGGGTATTTTAATTAGCGAAAAATTTGAATGTTATTCCAAAAGTAGAAAAGCAAAAATTAAACCATAAAAGCAAAAACATTTAACCCACTGATTATAAAGTAAATAAATATAAACTCAAATATTAACAGGAGACATCAATAGTAATATCCACTAAAATATAGTTAGTTTTGCAAGGAGTTAATCAAAATGACAATTAACGATGAAATATTAGTCTTAGCGAATCAAATTGCTAACGATGGGAATAAACCAACAGTTGCTTTGATTAAAGCTAAGTTAACTAAAAGCGTGCCGCTACCAACTATCATTTCAACATTGAGAGCTTGGCAGCATGATCCTAGCTTTATAGCTTGCCCCCAAGAAAGTGAATCAAACAAGGTTAAAACAAGCATTGAACATTGTGAAAAAGATTCTCTAAGCAAATACCTTAGTGAAGAATTAGATCAGATGAAACAAGAGATTATAGAATTAAAGCTGTTAATCCATGAGCTTATAGCACAGCAAAATAATGCTAGTTAATATAATAATGGTTAAACTACAGGCGTTAATTGAGCAATAAATTCAGCAATTGAACCAGCTATCTTTTTATGGGGCTTACACCCTACTTGCTCAACCCATACCGCACCAGTATTATTGGCGATTGAGATAATAGTATCTTCTTCGTCAGTAACGGCAAAGAAAATAGTTTCTTCTTGTTTCAACCTTTGCTTCATTAAAATATGACCAATAAGGTTTTCTTGTAAGCGCTGGAAGTCATCATAATTCCAAGCAAACAATAAGGATAACTCTCCTTCATTACATTTCGCATTAAGGCTATCACTATAAAACGTGGTGAAGTAAGTTTTAATATCTTGATGTAATGTTAATTTAAGGGCGGACTCCACATTGTCAAAACCTAACTGCTCATCACCTATCGCCACGGGTTGCCAAAAGACATCCCCCTTATCAGCTGCCTCTGTTTGTTCACAAGGAGATGGCCATTGCTCATCTTGTTCCGTTTTTGGTAAATGACCATGGCTCTGTTGATAGTCTTTTATGTACTGGCTTGCAAATTGTTGAAGAGTTTTCGGTAAACTATTATTAACATTATGAGAATTTGATGATGTCATCTAACACTAAGATCCTTTAAAATAACCAATGAACTCATTCAAGTTTTATATGGCAAAAGAAAAATTTATGGCAACTTACCAAAACGCAACTGAACTTAGCAAACTAACGCTTGGCAAAACCACAGAATATTGCAGTGAATATAACCCAGATTTACTGCAAGGGGTACCAAGAAGCTTAAATAGAGATGATTTAGCGCTAACAAACGATAACTTACCCTTTACAGGTGAAGATATCTGGTACGGTTATGAATTATCTTGGTTAAATGCTAAAGGAAAGCCCGTTGTTGCAGTGGCGGAGTTTCGCTTTAAGTGTACTAGCCCCAATATTATTGAGTCAAAATCATTCAAGCTTTACTTAAATAGTTTTAATCAAAGCACTTTTGCAAATAATGAAGCCGTTGAAGCTGCGTTAATGAAAGATTTATCTGCTACCTCAGGGGCAAAGGCAAGCGTTAAACTCTTTGATGTTGAACAGTGTGCTCCGCTAGCCATTAAGCCATCGGCACAAGATACCATTTGTATTGATAATGAAGATGTTAGTATCGATAACTATCAATTTTCTGCACAGCTATTAACACAAGCACAACAGCAAAATACTAAAAGTGAAGTAGTGACACAAAAGTTAGTTAGTCACTTATTAAAGTCAAACTGCTTAATCACCAACCAGCCAGACTGGGCCAGTGTTTATATTGACTATAAAGGTAAACCGATAAATCATGCTGTACTTTTAAAGTATTTGATTTCATTTAGACAACACAATGAGTTTCATGAGCAATGTGTCGAACGAATTTTTTGCGACCTAAAGAAGTATTGCCAACTAGATGAACTCACCGTTTTTGCTCGTTATACTCGTCGTGGTGGATTAGATATAAATCCGTTTAGGAGCACACATATAAGTAGCGCTCCTAACGGAAGAACATTGAGACAATAGTCAATTAAGCTTGGCTAGCGACTAATGCCTGCTCTAGGTCTGCAATAATATCTTCAATATGTTCAATACCAATAGACAGGCGTACCATTTCCTTGCTTACCCCTGCTTTAGCCAATTCTTGTTCATTAAGCTGACGATGAGTGGTTGAAGCAGGATGACATGCTAGTGATTTTGCATCACCAATATTCACCAAGCGGACAATTAAATTCAATGCATCAATGAATTTTGCCCCTGCTTTCTCCCCGCCTTTAATACCAAAACTTAAAATACCACTGCTGCCTTGTGGCAAGTACTTTAGTGCTAACGCATGATCAGCTGAAGTTTCTAAGCCAGAGTAACTCACCCAAGAGACACTGTTATGCTGAGCTAAAAATTGCGCTACTTTTTGACTGTTATAACAATGACGTTCCATTCTAAGCGGCAATGTTTCAAGACCTTGTAAAATGAAGAATGCATTCATAGGTGTAATGGCCGCTCCCATATTTCTTAAAGGAACAACTCGTGCTCTGGCAATAAAAGCCGCGGCACCAAAAGTTTCAGTATAACTAACACCATGGTAAGAAGGGTCAGGCTGATTCAACTGAGCAAAGCGCTCTTGGTGTTCACTCCAAGGGAATTTACCTGAATCAACAATGATACCGCCAATAGAAGTACCGTGACCGCCGATATACTTAGTTAATGAGTGTACAACAATATCGGCACCATGCTCAAAAGGACAACACAGCGCAGGGCTGGCAACAGTATTATCAACAACAAGCGGCACCCCATGTTTATGGGCAATTTCTGCCATTTTTTCTAAATCAGCAATATTGCCAGATGGGTTGCCAATAGTTTCACAAAACATGGCTTTAGTATTCTCATCAATTAAACTTTCTAGGGCAGCAAAATCATCATGGCTAGCAAATCTTACTTCAATGCCTTGTTGTGGCAAGGTATGGGCAAATAAATTATAAGTACCGCCATATAACTTATTGATACTGACAATATTGTCACCCACTCTCGCTAAAGTCTGAATAGTTGCCGTTATAGCTGCCATTCCCGAGGCGAGTGCTAGTGCTGCTATGCCCCCTTCAAGCTCAGCAACTCTTTGCTCTAAAACTGCCTGAGTTGGATTACCAATACGGGTGTAAATATTACCTTCAACTTTTAAGTCAAATAAATCGGCACCATGTTGAGTGTCATCAAAGGCATAACTCGTTGTCTGGTAGATAGGTACAGCAACAGCTTTACTGGTTTGCTCTGGGGTATAACCTGCATGAATAGCAGTAGTTTCTTTGCGCATGATAAAGTCCAAGATTAGTAAGTTTACTTATCTTAGCTAATAATACACAAAATCAATAAGATAAAAAATTCTTGAGCTAGCTTATTTGGTTATATAGCCAAATAAGCTAGCTTACATTTAAGGTTAATCGTGTTTCTTGCTTGAAAAATCTATACCTGTCCACTGTTTGAAAAATGCCTGCTGTGTTTTACTAGCATTTTTAATCGGTACTATTTTGAGCTTATTTTTTGGTTTCTCGCCAAGAATAATCATACGAGTAACCAGTTCATCTCGGCGGAAGAAAGTAATACTCATGCGATCTTTAGGTTTAAAGTTTTTTAAACGCACGGTTAAATCTTTATCGCTCATGCGCAAACCATCAACAGCAACAATCACATCATCAAGAGTCAACCCCGCTTGCCAAGCAGGACTATTTTTTTCAACACTCACAACTTGTAAACCGTTAGTCGCTTTTTTAGTTTTCATACCAGCCCATGCCTGTTTTTTCACTTTTTCATCATCACCAAAAGACATTTTTAAACCCGCTTTCGCTAATAAGACATTAAAATCAGTTTCAGCATAACCATGCACATTGGCTTGCCACCAAGTAGTATAATCATCATTAGTGACTTGCTTTAAAACAGCTAGCACATCATTTTCATCAAAGCTTTTGGGAATTTTATAATCTTGATACAAAATGTTATGAACATCACGGTAACTCTTTTCTAGTTGTGTTTTTTCAATAATAGAAAAATCCAACAACCAAGATACTAAAAAGCCTTCTGAATAAATATTTACACTATGATTTTTATCGTAATCGCCACCCTCTTCTAACCATTTATCAAAGCTACCTTGGGCGATAGTTTGACTTTGCCTGCCTGGTTTTTGTAAGTAACCCGTAATACGATTGGCTAAGCTCTCTAGGAATTCTTTAGTCGACATTAATTGGCCGCGCAATAATAATTGGTTTTGCAAATAACTTGTTGAGCCTTCACTTAACCAAAGTAAGGTTGAATAATTCTCTTGCTGATAATCATAAGGAACGAGCCCTTTAGGACGATATTGCTTCACATTCCAGGTATGAACAAACTCATGTGCGGCTGTTGAAATAAACCTTAGATAGTCTTTTCTTTCTGAAAATTTAAAACGTGAAGTTTGTATAATGGTTGAATTTAAATGCTCTGTAGCCCCCCTAGCGCCGCTAGTTGCATGCACCATAAACACATAGCGTTTAAAGGGATAACCTTGCCAAACATGCTTACTCTGCTGGACTAAAGCTTTTAAATCATCAACCATTTTTAAGCTGTCATAATTGCCTTTACCCCAGATAACTAACTCATAATCTAAGTCATCAACAGTAAATTGATGATGTTCATTAACACCTGTTTCAATAGGCGAGTCCACTAAAACATCATAATTTTCTGCTATAAATTGATGGCTATTTTCACCCGCATCTAAGCCAGAAACACTACGCCATGTTGCAGGCACAATGAGATCAATTATATGCTGTTCGGCTCGGGTAATATCGCTATACATTACCACTGTAGATGCATCAATAAAGGCATGGCTATCATCAATATGACGAGTACGTTGTCCCAACTGGTTAGCATAAACTTGATAGCTAATTTGTATTTGTTTATGGAAAGTTTCAGTCACTTGCCAGCTATCTTTATTTATTTTTTTCCATGGTAATTTATTACCTTTACCATCAACAGCAGAAAACTCTCGAATACCATTGGCAAGATTTAAAATTTCATAACGACCTGTTCGCCAAGTAGGTAAATTAAATATTGCCTCATGATCGGCATAATTTTCATAAGTTAATGTTATCTTTGCATAATGGTGCTGAGGTTGTTCAATACTAATAGCCACTAAAACAGCTGCCTGAGCTGTCTGAGTTCCCACCAAAAGAGTCACTATAAAACTCAATAATGGCAAAATAAAACGTGCTACCTTAGTCATATTTAACTAAATTTCCTTTAGGAGAATAAATTGAATTGCTATAGTTTACCTAGTTAATTTAAATTAAATAGAATAAAAGCTAAATAATTGCGGCTATTTTACATTACTCACTAACAATATCCTTGATTATGTTGTAGATTATTGTAGAAGATAATGAGTAATCTTTCTTTCGCTCTGGATGAAACTCTAGATAAGGACTTGCATTTTATATGAATAACAAAACTGTTGCTGTTGAGCAGATCAAGGCATTAAAAAATAAACTTAATGCAGCAATAGAATCTAGAGCATCGCTTGAGGAAGACTTTAATGCCCAATCAAGTTTATTAATTCAATTCATTAATAAATTATCTCATGTTTCAAAGGGGTTAAACCTAGAACTTGACAATCGTTTAGCTGAGCTTAGGGCGCTGTTAAGCAAATCAGCCCCCATTTCTGATATCGAAAATAAAATCGTTGAAATATCTAAATTGTTACAACGTCACACCATCACCAATGAACAAAATATAACTAAAGTTCATCAACAATTTAATAATACTGGTAAAAACTTACAAAAAATAAATGGGCTCCCCAGCGATTTACGTCTCAAATTAAGGGGACTCTTAAAAGAAACTGAAGCCACCAAAGATAGCCTCCCTCTTTACATTCCCTTACTTACTCAATTATTAGAACTTTATGATTTATCTCTAAAATCAAAAAGTGATATTCCAAAAGGTGGTTTATTAGGGGCTAATCAAGAGACACAAGCAAATACTGACGAGAGTAAAAACAATGAGGTTAACGCCGCTTTAATAGAAAAAATTTCAACGTCTTTAAGTAAGTTAAAGCTAACAACAAAGCACACAAAAAAACTATTTTCGATACATGAAAAGCTAACTAAAGATGCATCCAAGAGCGATACTTTACAACACTTTATCGACATTTTTGATGTCATCGTTGACGATTTACAATGTGAGCGCGAAAGTGCTAAAAAATTTCTAGCAACCTTAAGTGATACTTTAACAACAGTACGGAGCTCTGTTAAAAAGACGCTATCCACTTGCCAAGCATCACAAACTCAGAATGATTCACTAAATAAAAAGCTTCAAAGTCAATTGCTAGACATGACAAGTACGATCAAAAAACCAATGCACTTAGAGGAAATGAGAGAAGATATTAGTTCCAAACTTCAAATCATTGCTTCCACCTTAGAGCAAAAATCAAAGTTTGAGCAACAAAATCAGCAAACACTTACATGTCAGTTAGATGAAATGTCAAAAAAAGTTGAAAAACTTGAAGTGCAAAGTCAAGAATTTGAGCATAAGTTAGCAGTTCAACAACGAAAAAGTATGCAAGATGCACTAACTAAGCTCTCTAATCGAGCAGCTTTTGATGACCACTTCACTAAAGCCATGGTGCGTTTCCATCATCAACCTTATGAACTTGCTCTGGTTGTAATAGACATAGACGATTTTAAAAAAATCAACGATACATACGGCCATAGTGCTGGCGATAAAACCTTACAAGTTATCGCTACTACCATACAAAAGAAAGTTTCTGATGATACTTTTGTTGCCCGTTATGGGGGCGAAGAATTTGTGCTTATTTACACAAATATTAATAAGTTAGCAGTGGAAAAAGAGTTAAATGTACTAGAAAAAAATATTGCTCGCTTACCTTTTAAGTTCAAAAATAATAAAGTCAGTATCACACTATCAATGGGAGTTACCCATATTAAAGCCGATGACAATATTCATATTGCTTTTGAACGTGCTGATAAAGCTATGTATAAAGCCAAAGCACAAGGAAAGAATCGCGTCATATATCTGCAATAATCAAACTTTTTCAACTTGACATATATTCTTTAATAACCAACCTATAAGGATGCCGTTATGCATACTCAGCTTAATCCCGTTGGTACAATGAACATACTCTCACAGGCAGAGGTAGATCAACTTCAGCAATCTTCTACCAGTGAGCTTTACAACCTCTATCGAAACTGTTCACTTGCTGTACTCAATGCAGGCAGTCACTCTGATGATGCAGAAGTTATTTATCAGCAGTATAAAGACTTTAATATTCAAGTGCTTAGAGTTGAACGAGGTGTAAAAATAGATCTTAAAAATCCTCCTGAACATGCCTTTGTTGATGGTAAAATAATTAGAGGTATTAGAGAGCATTTATCCGCAGTATTGCGTGATATTTTGTTTATTCACAATCGCTACCAAAATATGCACTGTATGCCTGAAACATTAACTGACGCTACTTTTGGTATATTACGTAATGCTCAGGCTATTCTTCCCGACACAGACCCTAACTTAATAACTTGTTGGGGCGGCCACTCAATTAAACATGATGAGTATAAATATACTAAAGCGGTTGGTTATCAGCTTGGGCTGCGCAATTTCAATATATGCACAGGTTGTGGCCCAGGGGCAATGAAAGGCCCAATGAAAGGCGCAACAATAGGTCATGCAAAACAGCGTAACAAAACGGGAAGATACATAGGATTAACTGAACCAAGCATTATTGCAGCAGAGCCTCCTAACCCTATTGTTAATGAGTTAGTCATCATGCCCGACATAGAAAAACGATTAGAAGCGTTTGTGCGCATATCTCATGGACTGATTATTTTTCCCGGAGGAGCAGGTACTGCAGAAGAGTTGCTGTACATTTTAGGTATTTTGCTCAATGAAAAAAATAAAAAGCAAATCCTCCCCATCATATTAACAGGCCCAAGCAGTGCCAGTGATTACTTTACTGAGATTGACGCTTTCATTGGCGCCACGTTAGGAGCAGAAGCACAGCTGTTATACAAAATAATTATTGATGACGCCGAGCAAGTGGCAAAGGTAATGAGCAAAGGTTTAGTGCAAGTATTAGCTAATCGTAAAAAAACAGGTGATGCTTTCCACTTTAATTGGTCATTAGAAATCGCCGATGACTTTCAAAAGCCCTTTGAACCAAACCATGAAAACATGTCTGCACTAAATATTAGTAATAAGCTCACCACCGCAGAGCTGGCTGCAAATTTACGCCGAGTTTTTTCTGGTATAGTTGCAGGAAATGTCAAATCAGGTGGCATTAAAGCAATTCGCAAGCACGGACCTTTTATGATTTCAGGCGACAAAAAAATTATGACTTTAATGGATAAGCTACTCGCTTCTTTTGTTAGTCAGCAACGGATGAAATTACCCGGCAGTAAATACACCCCCTGCTATAAAGTTTTAGAGGAGTAATCAGTGTCGGCTCATTTAGTTTTGATAGATGCCTTGAATTTAATTCGACGTATTTACGCAGTACAAGAACGCCCCTTTGTTCAAAGTAAAACTCAAGTAGAGAATGAGCTGGCTGAAAAAACCCAAAAACAGGTATTATTTAACACTCAAAAGGCTTGTATTAAAGCACTAGAAAACATATTAACTTCTCAGCAGCCAAGCCATGCACTAGCCGTATTTGACAGCCAACAGCCTTGCTGGCGATATAAATTGTACCCTGATTATAAAAAGGGACGCAAAAAAATGCCTGTACATTTAGCCGATGAGCTTAATAATATTCAAGATGGTTTTATGCAATCTGGTGTTGACTCATTAGTGTCAGATGAAGATGAAGCAGATGACTTAATTGCTACGCTAGCAACAAAAATGGCGCTTCATGGTCAAAATGTCACTATCGTTTCAACTGATAAAGGTTTTTTATCATTATTAAACAGTAATATTTGCGTCTATGACTATTTCAATCGTCGCTATTTAGACGAGCAATATGTTAAAGATAAATTTGATGTCAAACCCGCACAGCTTATTGACTTGTGGACACTCACAGGCGACAGCACCAATAAAATTCCAGGGGTTCCCGGCATTGGACAAATAACCGCAGCCAGCTTATTAAACCAATATGGTTCCCTTGGCGCTATTGTCAATAACAATGAGATAAAGCCAGTAATCAAAGAAAAACTTAATCAAAGCGAGGAGCAAATCACCTTGAGCAGGAAGCTACTCACTTTTAAGCAAGATATTCCTTTGGGCTTCAATTTAAAAGACATACGATTAAAAGACCTAAACATCAAAGAAAATACTATTGAAAGTTCAACATTAACAAATGATAGTAACTAACGTCAGTAAACACTTTAAACTCACTTTATAACTCGTTATTATTCTTACCGATACAAACTGAACCTCATTTTAGAGACATATCATGAACAAAAAAGTAATTACTCGTATTCTTCTTGCCTTGGCTGCCTATGGTATTTTTGTCGTTTTAGTGGTGCTTTTTTATGATGATAGCCCTGACAAAATGATGTGGGAAGATAGAGAAGCGTACAACCGTCAGTTTATTGCCAAGCTGCAAGTCGAGCAATTTACCTTTGAACAAGCGCTTGAGCAATTGGGTAGTCCAGATATTACCGAAGCAATAAAAGTTGCTAACGATAATTTTCAAGTGATGTTTTACCGAACTCAACACGTCAAATCTGATGGTATCACCACACAAGACGAATGCACTTTCTTACTGTTTGTTAATGGTATTCTCAAAGAAATCGGTTTAGGTGATAATTATCCACAAGACTGGCAAATAATTAATAATCACCAAGCACAACAGACTATAGACTAAAGTAAGCTTGATGCAGTTAGTGTTTACCCCTAGTATTATTTGATAAAATAATACTGTTATAGCAAACAAGTAAACTTTCAGGCTCGCATACAGAGTTTTTACATGATATAAAGCGCACCTACAACCGACTAAGCTGACCACTTAGTTAGGAAACGTTAGTGTTTGTTTGCCTATTTATTTACATAAACTAACGCTAACTTAACTCATTCAAGCTAGGCAAATATGACTAGTTACACAACACATATTATAAGGTGAAATAAATGACCCAGCAAACCATCACAGTGATCCCCGGCGACGGCATCGGCCCAAGCATTATTGAAGCGACCATTAAAGTACTAGACAAAGCAGGCTGTAATTTTAATTATGAATTTGCTGACGCTGGCTTAACGGCACTAGAGAACCATGGCGAATTAGTTCCACAAGAAACCATGGATATTATAGAAAAAAATAAAATCACCTTAAAAGGGCCATTAACAACACCTGTAGGCGAAGGGTTTACCTCTATTAACGTTACTTTACGTAAGCAATTTAAGTTGTACGCAAACTTGCGTCCAGTATTATCTTTTAAAGGCACTAAAGCCCGTTATGAAAACATTGATATCTTAACGGTACGTGAAAATACTCAAGGCATGTACTCAGGTGCAGGCCAAGTTATCTCTGAAGACGGCACTCAGGCTGAAGCTATGAGTATTATCACCCGAGATGGTGCTGAAAAAATCTTAACTTTTGCTTATGAAACTGCCCGTAAAGAAGGCCGTAAAAAAGTTACTGCTGTTCATAAAGCCAACATCTTAAAATCAACATCAGGTTTATTCTTAAAAGTTGCTCGTGAAGTTGCGCAGCGTTATCCAGAAATAGAATCAACTGAAATGATTGTTGATAACTGTTGTATGCAACTGGTAATGAATCCTGAGCAATTTGACGTGATTGTAACCACCAACCTCTTTGGTGATATTTTATCTGATCTTTGTGCTGGCTTAGTCGGTGGCTTAGGTATGGCACCAGGTGCAAACATTGGTGAAGATTGTGCAATTTTTGAAGCCGTGCATGGTAGTGCCCCAGATATCGCCGGTAAAAACTTAGCGAACCCGACCTCAGTAATATTAGCGGCTCTGCAAATGCTTGAATACCTTGAAATGAGTGATAAAGCAGAAAAAATTAGAAATGCACTAACGGATGTTATTGCCAGTGGTGACCGCACCACACGTGATTTAGGTGGTACACATGGTACTACTGACTTCACTGAAGCCCTTCTTGATAGACTGTAAGAAAGAAAGGCCATTCTTGATGGGGTGCCTCTCAGCGGTAAACCCCGTCATCCTGAACTTGATTCCAATACTGATCGTTTTAGCTGAAATATAGTACTTGAACGATCTTTCGAGTGTGTCATGCTTTATTTCCTTTTACAGGAAATAAAGCATGTTAAGTGATGAGTTATCGTATTTTTTTGACGAGTGTAGTGATTTAAAAAATAAAGTTGATATTTTTAATGCGCAACTTCCAAAAGAGTGGATAAATTAAGCACTCAACGCCACAGGAAGTGTAACCATTAGGCGTCGAAAAATGCCTGCTGAAGATATAATTAGATTGTCGATTGGCATGTCGTTAATGAGGCAAGAGCCAACTCAAGAAATAGCGGCAAGGCTAAGTTTTCAAAGCAAAAAAATTGATAATCAGCTACTTGCGCGAAGTTCAATCAGCAATGCAAGACAACGTGTAGGCTCTGCACCGGTTGAATGGTTATTTAACCGCAGCGCAGATAAATGGCTAGCCCAGTCTCATTGTGATGACAAATGGCATGAGCTGAATTTATTTAGTATAGATGGCACAACGTTTAGAACAGAAGATAGCGAAGAAAATAGAGAGCATTTTGGCTCAGCGCATAGCAAAGATGAATTAGTTTCATCTTTCCCAGCGTTTCGCTTAACCTGTTTAATGAATGTGCGAAGTCATATTATAAGTCGAGCGGCGATAGGGTCTTTTAAAACAGGAGAATTAACCGTTGCTTCTCAGTTAATAGACAATGTTCCTCCTAAAAGTGTATTGCTGTTAGATAGGTTGTATCACTCAGCAGAGTTATTACACCATTTTGAAAATCTAGGTGAAGAGCGCTATTGGGTAACGCGATTAAAAAGTACGATAAAATATCGAAAGCTTGAGCAGTATGGAGAAAATGACTTTCTCGTTGAGCGTGATTTAAGTAGTCACGCAAGAAAAAAGTCACCGTCATTAATGAGAAAGTAGCAAATGAGAGTAGTGAGGTATTAACTTGAAGGGTATGAGCCCCAAGAGATAGCGACTTCACTACCCGCTGAGCAATATAGCGCAGCTCAAATTATTGAGCTTTATCATGAGCGATAGGAAATAGAGTTAGGTTATAGAGAAATTAAGAAAACGTTACTTAAAAATTCGATAACGTTAAGAAGTAAAAAACCGGACTTAGTAATACAAGAATTATATGGGATGTTGTTAGCGTATAATCTTATTAGGCATGAAGCTGCTCTAGCAGCGGATGTAGTCAAGTTAAGACCAACAAGAATAAGTTTTAAAACAGCAATGCGTGTTGTTCTCTATGATTATTATGGGATGGCAACAGCGTCCTAATTATCCTAGGGCGGTTAAGATGAGAATGGGCAAGTTTCCAGTAAAACGTTCACAAAAGCGGAAAGAAAATGCTTAAGCGAACAGCATTGGAGCTTGACTCAGGATCTTGTACTATTAACACAAGATCACGTATCAAAAGACATACGAAATGGCGGTTTACCTAATTTTTCACCTGTAAACCTAACTACTATTAAAGCATTCATATACCAGATAAATACCAAAAACTAGCTAAACAATGCCACTTCTTCTGCTGTTAATATCCGCCATTGCCCCGCAGGTAAATCAGCAAGTTTTATTTCACCAATTTGTTCACGGTGTAAACCCACGACTTTATTACCCACAGCAGCAAACATACGCTTAACTTGATGATACTTTCCTTCAGTTATTGTCAGTAATACTTCATTGACAGCAGCATCAATTTCTGTGGCCAATGCTAAAACAGCAGGACGCGTTAATGATGTCTCCCCTTGCAGTTGTATACCTTGTTTAAATTGCTCAATCAATGCAACCGCTTTATCCCCAGTGATAATATCTCTGAGCCATACGCGGTAGGTTTTTTGACAATCTTTTTTGGGGGATATAACATTATGTGACCATCGACCATCATCGGTAATTAACACTAATCCTGTAGTATCCGCATCGAGTCGGCCGGCAATATGCAAATCAAATGCTTTATCTACTTCTAGAAAGTGCAAGACCGATGGGTAGATTTCATCTACATTTGAGCAAATTGAATCAGCTACTTTATGCAGCATAAAATAACGAGAAGTCCTCGCGGTTAACACCTGACCATCGATTGTAATGCTGTTATTTTCATGTACTTGCATTGCTGCATTTTTAGCTACTTCGCCATTAACACGAACCTCACCACTTTTAAGCAGTTTTTTCGCTTCGTTTCGTGTTAATTCAGTACTTTTACAGATAAATTTATCTAAGCGCATGTTACTGCCAAGCCATCACGCTTCTGTCCAAAACCAATAACCCTGATCGAGTAATTCAACCATTAAGGTAACAAAATGTTCATTTTCACACCATGGTGCTAAATCATCTGGCATAACAACAACTTGATCACAAAGCAGCTTAATCGCTGGGGTAATTTCTGCTTCGAAATTAACTTGTTCACCATTAATAAAACAAACGCCATCATTAACTGAGTCTTCAAAGTAAAATGCTCTAAGGCCTCCTAAACGTTTGACGGCATGAATAGCTAATAGCTCACTCACTTCAGCTTGAGCAAAAGGCTCTTCACTGGGCATTAAGTCTAAATCATGCTTGGCATTGGTTAAAAAGTTTCCGACAAAGCACTTAAAGGTTTTATCATCATCAAGCAAGTCTTGCAGTTGTTGCTTAATGCTAGCGTAATCTTCATTGGTTATTTCACCACTATGATTTGTGGTTTGTCTGTTTGGATCTTCAAGTAGTTGCCTACCACAGTCATTATCAATTAGATGATCCGCAAATCCGCTTAACAAACTAATAGCAGAATTAGCTCTAAAACCGACAGAAAAACTCAACGATGTTTCTAACGTAACGCCTTCATGAGGAAAGCCGGGTGGTATATATAGAATATCGCCTGCCTCAAGCTCAACATCAATAATGGCATCAAAGGGTTCAACATGTAGCAAGGCTTCGTGGGCGATAACTTCAACATGCTCACCACGCGCTCCTACTCGCCAGTGACGCTTGCCAGAGCCTTGGCAAATAAACACATCATAGTTATCAATATGTGGACCTACACTTCCGCCAGGAGTGGCAAAACTTACCATTAAATCATCTAATCGCCAGTGTGGTAAAATACGAAATGGTTCAATTAACTCAGCTGCTTCTTCAGAAAAATTATCAAGTGCTTGTACCACCAAAGACCAATCACGCTCGCCCAAATGCCCATAGCTTTCAAAGGGGCCAAATTCGGCATGCCACTGCCCTTCTTTTTTATAGACTAAGCGAGATTGCACCGCCTCTTCCATAGCAATACCTGCTATTTCGTCAGCAGCAATAGGGTCTTCAAAGTTTTTAAACCCTTGCTTGATAACAACTGGCTTTTTTTGCCAATATTTAGTTAAAAACTCTTGCTCTGTCATTTGTTCTAAATTTAAGGTGTACATAATTTTCTCTTTAATGATTTGAATGCGAACACTATTCTTCAAGGGAATCAGCCGACAACTTTATGCTACCGACATACCGGCAATTTTATGCCAAAAACCATTACATTCACTCTCAAGATCTAATGGATGTTTTACAGGCGTCAATAACTGCTGTTTAAATTTATCTAATTGGGTGAATGCTTGCTCACTATCACTGCTGATTCGAACAATATCTACACCCATGTCATTTAACTGATTAACTTCATTAATGAGATTATACTGGTAAGCAGACATAGTTTGAATGCCATTGAGCACAAAAACTTGTTCTCCTTCACGAGAGTTCATTTTTCGACCTTGTGGATAGTTAATGCAACAATATTTGCAATCATCTTTTGGTCTGTCTTCTGAGCGTGCGGTAAAACATCGAGCAGAGTAAGCTAGTGGCAAGTAACCCCAAGAAAATACTTCACACTCAAATTTGTCTCGAATATTATCATCCTCAGCTTGGATTAAAATAGTTTTTAACCAATCACCTGAAAGCTCAACGGGCATTAACCAACGCGTCATTCCTTGTTTAAGAAGCACTTTTAAGGTGGAAAGGTTGTAGCAATTAATGGCAGGTCCAGCAACAAATGGCATATTCAAGTCGTGCATAATTTGTACTGCGCTTAAGTCATTAGCTTCAACGAGCAAATCGCCGTTATCACATAACTTTTTCAGCGTTACAATTTCAGCGGGTGACTCTAGTAATGTCATCGTCGAGATAACAATTTGCTTATTGGTATCATGTGCTAGCTCACGCCCTAGCGCTAACCAGTCTTTAGCTTTTAGTTCACGACGTTTTGAACAAACTGTTTCTCCTAGATAGATAATATCTGCGCACGATGTTTTTGCTTGTTGATAAAACTGTTCAACATCAGTTTTCGGCCAAAAAAACAAATTAGGGCCAAGAGAGAATTTCATATATTTTCCTAAATTTCTAAGTTATCAATAACTTACTGCCACTTTCTATGATAAGCGCCTAATGTTGTTTGCGAACCTTCCGATAAGTTAGCCAAGGTTTGCATCCAAGCACCCTCAACCTGATAATCCTCTGGACTTTGCTGGTATCTATCTAATGCCATACGCCATGTTTTAGCTACTTGCTCTACATAGGCAGGGCTTCGCTGTCTACCTTCAATTTTTACTGAGACTATGCCCATTGACATTAACTCGGGGATCAGCTCTAAAGTGTTTAAGCTGGTGGGTTCTTCTAACGCATGATAGACATCACCATCCACATCAAAACGTCCTTTACAAAGTGTTGGGTAACCAGCATTTTCATCTGCTTGATACCTGTCGATTAAAACATTATTTAATCGTGACTCTAAACCTTGCTCTGTTTCCTGCCAACGAACATATTTAGCAGGAGAGCAAGCGCCAACAGTATTAGGCGACTCTCCGGTCATGTAAGAAGATAAATAACAGCGCCCTTCTGCCATAATGCATAAACTGCCAAAAGCGAATACTTCTAATGGTACAGGACTGGTTTTTGCGAGCTGTCTAACTTGTTGTACTGACAGCACTCTAGGTAAAACAACACGCTGGACATCAAAGTTGTTTTTGAAAAACTTAATGGCTTCAAGGTTAGTCGTTGAAGCCTGCACAGACACATGGCGTTCAATATCTGGGTACTTAGTCGCCGCGTAATCTAAGACGCCTAAATCGGCAATAATTAACGCATCAGTGCCAATAGCTACCGCATTATCCACTGCTTTTTTCCAGCGCTCTTCACCACTGGCATGAGCAAAAGTGTTAATGGCAACATGTAATTTTTTGCCACGTTGATGTACATAATCAGCGGCTTTTGCCAATTTACCATCATTAAAATTAAGACCCGCAAAATGACGTGCGTTAGTATCATCTTTTAAGCCGATATAAACCGCATCAGCACCATTATCTATGGCTGTTTTCAAAGCAGGTAAATTACCTGCTGGGCATAATAGCTCCACAAAAAAACTCCAAATTGAACTACATAAAAAACTTGCCCGATAGTTTAGGGTTTTATTAGTTTAAGTTTATTGATATAAAGTAAAGAAAACTTGATCTAGTACAGCTAAGTTTTTAAATCGGCTGTTAAACTACCAACTACCTGTATGTATTAGAGCTAGACTAAAAAGTGTTTAATTTATCTTCATTACCCCAAACAGCTTTTAACATGAAGCCTGTGAAAAAACTGCCATTACAATTACGCGCTAGAATGATAGAGGTTATGCCGAAAATATTACGCCCTAGTTTACGTTTATTACCCTTTACCGCGCAAAAAGCTATTTTACTGCCTGCTTTATCTTCCGTTTTTCATGAAGCTCTTGAAGATGGTGACTTTGAATTTTTGCAAGATAAATGGCTAAAAATTGCTATCACAGACTTAGAATTAACATGGTGGTTAAGCTTCGATGAAAATCAATTAGTCATGGCGTCAAAAGATGAAATGGCGGCAAAAAATATCAGTGAAGATGTTAGCTTTAGTGCCACTGGTGATGATTTAGTGTTAATTGCTGGACGAAAACAAGATCCCGACACCTTATTTTTTCAACGCCGCTTGAAAATTGAAGGTGATACTGAGCTAGGCTTAGAGGTGAAGAACTTAATTGATGCTATTGATATCGATCAATTACCAAGCTCAGTGCATACTTTAGTTGATTACAGCGCTAATTTTTTACAAACTACCCGAGATGAGTTGGCTAGCACTAATCTATAGCCTTTAAGCTCGCTGCATAAACGCGGGCTTTGTCTAAATCTTCAGGGGTATCAACCCCTTCAACAGGCACATTTCCTTTTGCGACTGCAACGTGAATATGCTCACCTTGATAAAGCACTCTTAATTGCTCAAGCGCTTCAATTTGCTCTAATTGACTTGTCGGCCAACTAACATAGTCTTTAATAAATCCTGCACGATAGGCATAAATACCTACATGGCGTAAATAAAATTTACCTATAGCATTAATATTATCATTACCTAAAAAGCGCTCTCTATCATACGGAATAGTTGCGCGGCTAAAATACAGTGCATAACCATCTTTGTCGGTTAACACTTTAACGGCATTGGCATTGAATGCTTCTTCAACACAATCAATACTAATGGCTAGGGTCGACATACGCGCTATTTTTTGATTTTTACTTTGATCTTGTGCAGCAAGATTATCAGCCACTTGGGCAATATTTTCAGGGGGAATAAAAGGCTCATCCCCTTGCACGTTAACAATAATTTCATTATCACTAAACTGATATTGCTCCATCACTTCAGCTAAGCGCTCTGTGCCTGATTGGTGATCAGCACGTGTTTTACAAACTTCGCCACCAAAGCTTTTAACAACCTGTTCAACTTCATCATTGTCGGTTGCTACAATCACCTTGCTCGCACCGCTTAACTGTGCTTTTTCAACCACCCATTGGATCATAGGTTTACCGCCAATATCTGCCAGAACCTTACCTGGCAAACGTGATGATTGATAACGAGCAGGAATAACAACAACAAAGGATCTTAGAGCTTTAGCAAAGGCATTAGTAGCGATGGTCATAGTCTAATTTCCTACTCTGCATTAACCGAAGTATCAACCGAGCTATCATGTGAAATATGACGAGCTTCACTTTCTAACAACACAGGGATATCTTTATCTATTGCGTAAGCCAGATTATCAAACTTACAGATAAGCTCTTGCTGCTCTTTGTTGTAATCAAGCTTCCCTTTACATACAGGGCACGCCAATATTTCCATTAATTTTGTATCAAAAGCCATAATTCTATTCTCTAGGTTAATTTTATTTTACTCATTTAACTTGTTTTAGTTTTTACTATTGTTTGTAGCCTATTCAATAATGCTTGCTCATCTTGCTTACAAAACTGGGCATTAACGGGTAAATACCACCAGTTATCTTGTGCGAATGATTGACATTTTACCGCATCTTTCTCGGTCATTAATAGCGGTAAATCAGTTTTAAATTGATTAAAATCATCAATAGTAAAATCTTTATGATCCACAAAGCCTTGCTGATGTTCTAAATCAAAACCAAGCCCTTGTAGGGTATCAAAAAAGCGCTGAGGATCACCAATACCCGCCACCGCATTCACGGACTGCCACTGCATTAAAAAATTTTCTAGTGATAATTTTTCACCGGTCTTTATTTGAATAACTTCACTTGCTGCTAATTTCATTAACAGTGAAGTATTATTGTTAATTGTTTCAACATCGCTAGGTTTACTACCGTTATAAATAAGCATATCAGCATGCTGTAGACGCCATATTCCTTCCCGTAAAGGGCCCACCGGTAATAAAAATCCATTGCCAAAAAGACGCTTGCCATCAATAACGATAATTTCTAACTCACGCTTTAGGCGATAATGCTGCAGGCCATCATCACTAATAATAATATCGCAGCCCTGCTCGACTAACATTTGTGCATTGGCAACACGATCAGCACCCACAACAACGGGTACTTTACAGCGCTGATAAATTAAAATAGGCTCATCACCTGCTTGGATAGTGGTACTCGTTTTATCGAGTAAATAAGGGTAAACCTCAGCTGTGCCGCCATAACCACGAGAAATAACTCCTGGCTTTAGGCCTAGCGTTTTAGCCAATTCAACTAAATGCAATACTACTGGCGTTTTACCATTACCGCCGACACCAATATTACCGACAACGATAACCGGCCTACCCACTTGATAAGACTTAGATAAACCTAACCTAAAGGTTAATCGCCTTGCTGAGCTAAGCAAGTAAAACAAGCCAGCAAGTGGCAATAGTAAAGGAACTAACCAATATTTTGCTCGATGATTTTGAAACCATACCTTTTCAATTAAGCGCACATTAGCTCCACATAAATTAGCGCTGCAATAACTGGTTTCATTATTTATGACTCAAATTGAAAACGGTGAAGTTGTGCATAGGCGCCTTGTTGAGCAAGCAAAGACTGATGATCACCTTGCTCAACAATTTTCCCTTGCTCCATAACAATAATTTTATCGGCATTTTCTATGGTCGATAATCGATGAGCAATGACGATTGAGGTACGGTTTTGTTGCAAGGTTTGCAATGCATCTTGAATATGACGTTCAGACTCAGTATCTAAGGCACTGGTAGCTTCATCTAATATTAAAAATGGTGAATCGCACAACAAGGCTCTAGCGATGGCTACTCGCTGTCTTTGACCACCCGAAAGTAAAGCGCCATTCTCACCAATATTAGTATCTAAACCTTGCTCCATCTGTTGTGCAAACTCCATAACATGCGCGCTTTTAGCGGCAGCAATAATATCATCTCTGCTCGCCTCTGGATTACCATAAGCAATATTATTGGCTAGGGAGTCATTAAATAGCACCACTTGCTGGGAAACATAAGCAAATTGATGACGTAAGTCTTTTAAATGATAGTGTTCAATATTGGTATCATCAATCAAGACCTCACCTTGGCTAGCATCATAAAAGCGTAGCAACAATCCACTCGCTGTCGACTTACCACTGCCTGAGCGTCCAACTAATGCCAGTGTTTCTCCTGGGTTTAATTCAAATGATAGCTTTTCAAGTGCCCACTTATGCTCTATGTCGTTTGGGTTATAATGATAAGCAAAATTAACATCCTTAAAAGCGATTTTCCCTTGCGCTTTGCTAATATGCTGGCAACCGGTATCTTTTTCTGTTTCTTGATCTAGCACTGAAAAAATACTAACGCACGCTGCCATGCCTTTTTGAAATTCACTATTAACGTTAGTAAGCATTTTCAAGGGTCTTAGTAGCATGGTCATATAGGTGATAACACTGACAAAGCTACCGGCAGAAATACTGTCACGTAAGCTTTCAGAGTTAACCGCATAAAACACAAAGGCCAGCGCAAAAGAAGCGATTATTTGAATAACAGGAACACTGCCGGCTTTGGTAGCAACTAGCTTCATGCGTTGCTGACGATTATTTTTGTTTATTTGCTCAAAGCGGCTAAATTCTTTCTCTTGACCACCAAAAGTCAGTACTACTTTGTGACCATTAAACGTTTGCTCTGCCGCGGTAGTGACTTCCCCCATTGCCCCTTGAATATTTTTGCTAACCTTACGAAAGCGCTTTGAAACAATACTAACTATGATGGCAATAAGTGGTGTGATCAGCAAAAAGATCACCGATAACTGCCAGCTGATATAAAACATTAAACCAATTAAACCAAAAACAAAGGCACTTTGTTGGACAATCACTAAGATTGATTTACTGACAGAATTTAACACTTGCTCGGTATCAAAGGTCAGTCTAGAAATTAAACTGCCCGTTGATTCTTTATCATGAAATGCCACGGGCATAGCCATAATATGTTCAAATAAATGCTGTTTTAAATCCGTCACCACATGATTTCCCACCCATGCTAAACAGTAATTAGCAACAAAATGAAATAGACCACGAAAAATAAATGCTACGACCACAAATAAGGGGGCCCATTTCATAAAATCAGTGTTGGCTCCCTCTAAACCTTCATCAATTAACGGTTGCAGCTTTGATAAAAAATAAACATCAATCGCCGCATAGCCCAACATGCCAACAATAGCGGCAACAAACCCTAATTTATAAGGTTTGGCATAACTAAGTAGACGTTTGAAATTTTGCCATGTGGTTTCTGTTGGAGATTTTGCCATGGGAGAAATGGTCTCACTGCATGTTGATATTATTACAATGGCTTGATTTTAACGTGATTTAGCTAAACAACCAACTAAATATCACTATCAAACTCAGTTGGCAAACCAAAATGGCCATAAATCTCCCTGATAAGTTTGCTTACTAAAACCTTTTTCAGAAAAAGTCATAATGATTTGTCCTGTTTCTGCACTATTAACTAGTTGGACATTGTTGTTTTGATAACGCTTAGTGACTTCAGTAACTGGCATGCGCCAGCGATTTAAAAACCCCGCACTAACAATGGCGACTTTAGGGCTTAATTGAGTGAGTAAGTCAGCACTTGATGAGGTTTTAGAGCCATGGTGTGGCACCACTAAAACATCAGCTCGCAACCTTGGGTATTGCTGGATTAACTTAGCTTCAACTTTAATTGAAATATCGCCAGTGAGTAGTACTTTATGCTTACCATCACTAATCAGCAAAACACAAGAATCATCATTTTCCTTAGCAACCACTTTTTCTGGCCATAGCACCTCAAAGGTTAAGCCCTGCCAATAAAAAGATTTTCCTTGCTGGCAGTTGCTACTTTTACTCTTGCTGGGATTGTCTTTACTGACATTATACATTAGCTCATTTATTGGTATCGATTGTTGCAAAGTCGATAAACCTCCAGCGTGATCATTATCACTATGGCTAATAATAACCTTGTCTAGCTGCTTGATGCCTGCGTGTTGCAAATAAGGCAAAACGACAGCTTCGACCATATTAAAGCCACTCGCATACGATGCACCAGTATCATATAAGATAGCCTGATTTTGACGTTGGATCAGTACCGATAGCCCTTGACCGACATCAAAAGTGATTAATTTCCAGTTATTGCTATTTCCTTGCTCCTTAAGTGGCAAAGCATTACCAATGGCAACTGAACAACACAGTAAAGTGATTACATATTTAAAATTAAACTTATGCTGAAAAAATAAAAAATAAACGCTAAATAAGCCAGCTAACACTAGCAACTGAACATGCAAGCTTGAAAGCTCGATTACTACCCATGCCTGAGTTGATAAATAATTCAAATAATGCCAAATAGCCTGCACAGCCTCTAAAGAAAGCATAATAAAAAACTCAGACAGGCTTTCAGACATTGGCATTACCAGCACTGACAGCAAACAAAGGGGAATGCATAGAAAGCTCATCCAAGGAACAGCAATAATATTAGCGAATAAAGCCACCATAGATACTTGCTGAAAAAATACCGCGCTAATAGGTAATAACATCACGGTTAAACTTAATTGAATAACAATGAGTCCTTTAAAAAATCGCCAAAGTATCGAACCTGTTGCCATAACACATTTAAAGCGCCATAGGCAAAGAAAAATAATAGTGACCGCATAAACCGATAACCAAAAACTTGCGGTGAATAAACTAAAAGGCGTTGTTAGTGTTAACAAAAATAAGGTTATCAACAACCAGCGTTTTACCGATAGCCTTATTGCTAATAAACGTGTAATCCAATACAAACTTAACATAAGCAAAGCTCGAATAGTGGGTAGAGAAAAGCCAGCTAAATAGCCATAGCCCAACGCCAGCAACATACTAAATACGATAGCAAAGTAGCGAATATTCATTATTTGAAGTTGGTGGCTGTTGAAAAGAAAAGTTATTGGCACTACGCGAACAAACAGCATAATTAAGAAGTAACTAGCCGTTGCCACCAAGCCAATATGTAAGCCTGAGATAGCAATAAGGTGCCCTGTCCCCGTGTTTTGTAACACTTGCCACAGTGCTGAATTTAACTCAGCACGAGAGCCAAAACCAAGCGCTAATAATAGCGGTGCTAGCTCATGCTCAGGTAATAGCTTTTGATAGCTATTAAAAAGTTGCTGTCGGAGTGTGGTTTTAGCAGTTAATATTTGATTATTCTTATGGTTAATCACATAGCCAGTCCCACTAATACTTTTACTATTCAGCCAGGTTTGATAACTAAAACTCCCTAAATTAGCTAAACCGTGTGCAGGTTTAAATTTTGCCTTAAGTAAAACGTTTTGCCCTTGCTGCAAAGGAAAATTGGCATTTTTCCAACTTATGCGTAACTGTATTGTTTTATTAAGTTGTTGCTGGTTAATATGTGTAACGGCGAGATTAAAGCGTAGGCGCTCATGTGCGGAATTGGCCTTACTCGAAATTGCTTGGTATTGCTTTTTAGCTGAATGTAAACTCAATACCTGACCTTGCAGCCATTGACTCTTTGCTGATAGTTCAACAGCATGTAAATTATTATCTCGCCACAACTGCTGAAAATTAGCGGCACTAAACAGCATCCAGCTCATGCCAAACAATAAGCCAGAGCTTAATCGTAAAGGTTTAGTTACCTTTGAATAAAAGAAAAAGATGATGGAAAGCAATAGAAGTAAAAATAGCACAAAAAGATCTGGCACTATTGGTAAAAATAGTGACAATATAGCACCAAGAAAAAAACTCGCTAACCACCAATCCATAGTGAATGAAATACTTCCTGTATTGTATACAACGTTAGTTTGAATAAATGAATCTAAATATACCTAAATTCGGATAGTAATAAGTATATGCCAAAAAAAATAATTAAGCGCTTAATGCCTGATCATCAAAGTATTAAGGATCATAAACACCTACAAATTTTTGGCGACCTATTACACAACCCTCACTTATGGCACATGAACCGCCATTCAGTAGCAAAAGCTTTTGCTGTTGGCTTATTCTTTGCGTTTATTCCCGTCCCTTTACAAATGCTTTTAGCGGCAGGCACAGCGATTTTAATACATGCTAACCTGCCCCTTTCAATCGCTCTTGTATGGTTAACAAATCCACTCACCATGCCGGCTATATTTTATACCTGTTATATTGTTGGCACATGGGTTATTGGGGCTCCAGTACAAGAATTTAACTTTGAAGCGAGCTGGCAATGGGTAGTTGATAGCTTATCAACCATTGGGCCAGCATTTTTTATAGGCTGTGGAGTTTTAGCTGTGACTTTTGCCATACTTGGTTACTTTGGCATTCAAGGTTTATGGCGCTACAGCGTTATTAAAGCATGGAATAAGCGCAAAGATAGATAATAGACTTAATCACTTTCTGGTCTGGTGATAGAAAAGTGCTGATAGGCTCTGTCAGTGGCAATTCTTCCACGCGGTGTTCGTTGTAAAAAACCTTGTTGAATTAAAAATGGCTCTAGCACATCTTCAATAGTTTCTCGCTCTTCACCTATAGCAGCAGCAACATTGTCGAGCCCTACTGGGCCACCCATAAACTTATCGATAATGGCATGTAGCAGCTTTCTATCCATGATATCAAAGCCTTCATTATCGACTTCTAACATATCAAGCGCCGCCGCAGCGGTATCTTGGTTAACCACGCCATGGGTTTTTACATCCGCATAGTCACGTACGCGGCGTAATAATCTATTGGCAATACGAGGTGTACCTCGAGAGCGTTTAGCTACTTCAAATGCCCCTTGCTCATCAATAGTTAAGTTTAAAAAATGCGCTGAACGTTTAACGATCGACGTTAAATCTTGCACGTTATAAAACTCTAAGCGCTGTACTATACCAAACCTATCCCTAAGGGGAGATGTTAACGCGCCAGCGCGAGTGGTTGCACCAATTAACGTAAAAGGCGGTAAATCCAATTTAATTGAACGAGCAGCGGGTCCTTCACCAATCATAATATCAAGTTGGTAATCTTCCATCGCAGGATAAAGCACTTCTTCAACCACGGGGCTAAGACGATGAATTTCATCAATAAACAAAATATCATTTTCTTCTAAATTGGTCAGCAGCGCGGCTAGGTCGCCCGCCTTTTCTAAAACGGGCCCTGAAGTAGTGCGTATATTAACGCCCATTTCATTAGCAACAATATTCGCAAGCGTGGTTTTACCTAAGCCCGGAGGACCAAAAATAAGCAGATGGTCGAGTGGCTCAGCACGTTTTTTTGCCGCCGGAATAAAAATTTCCATCTGTGCTTTGACGTGAGCTTGACCAGTATAATCAACCAACATTTTGGGACGAATAGCGCGATCAACCCCTTCATCTTCAACGGTGGCTATTGGCTCAATTAAGCGATCTGCTTCTATCATTATTATTCCTGAGTATTTTATTCTTTATTGCTATAGCATTGATTTTAAAGCATGACGAATAATATCTTCGCTGGACATGCCATCACTATAAACCAGTTTAACCACTTTATCTGCTTGAGTCTGTTTATAACCTAAAGAGATTAGCGCATTAATCGCATCACCTTTGTGGTCATTAAAGGCATTAACAAAGGTTTGCTCTGTGCTTAACTGCACTGGCATAGCATCAGTTGCTGGCGTAGTAGACGTGATCTGCCAATCTTTTAAACGATCGCGCATTTCAATCAACAAACGTTCAGCCGTTTTTTTGCCGACCCCAGGAATTTTTACAATACCTGAAACATCGTCATGAGCAACACAGCTGACAAATTGATCCGCTGACATTGCCGATAATACCGCTAGGGCTAATTTAGGACCAACGCCATTCACTTTGATCAATAAACGAAATAATTTACGCTCAGTTGTGTTAGCAAAACCATATAATAGTTGTGCATCTTCACGTACAACGAAGTGAGTATAAATAACGGCTTGTTCGTTAAGCTCTGGTAGCGCATAAATACTGGTCATTGGCATGGTGACTTCATAACCAAC
>ERZ1048872.141-NODE-141-length-85441-cov-34.373305_pt1 | contig 85441 bp, 70 predicted proteins | sample MGYA00383100_ERZ1048872 | MGnify/ENA primary metagenome ERZ1048872 (study PRJEB29581, sample SAMEA5548370) | metagenome | biome: marine; feature: coastal; material: water | depth 50 m | study: Short-term variability in the microbial, nano- and picoplankton...
AAGAAATGTTAGATGCGCGTATTGAAAACGGAAAAATAAAATACTTATTTGTCGCTGCTCGGGCCCTTCTGTCAGAAGAATGAAGCGCCATCGTGGCTGGACTGACATCCGCCACGTAGCAGTTTAATGAGAGCTGCGATTGTCACCAGACGTGGCTAACGAGCGAGAACCTCAATTGCGATGATAGCCATACCATACAGGCCGATGAAATAGGCTAGCGGTCTAATCATGGGCCAGCCAGCGGCATAGATAATCGCATGGGCAACGCGGGCATAGAAAAAGATGCTGGCGCCCAGCGCTGTGGTTTCATTAGATACACCCGCCATATTTGCGACCAACACGACGACGGTGAACATGACCAGGTTCTCCTGCATATTCGATGTCAGCCGTTGCAGACGCAGTCGAATGACGGAAGGTTCCGGTAAACTGTCGCGGCTACCCGCTTGTGCCGTTAAGCCATTTTGCATGATTGAAAGACCTGCCTGCGCGAGAATAATGACAAGCAGCAGGATGGCACTGTAAAGCAGCATGGTGAGTTCGATCGACATAGGTCTTCCTTTTAGTATTGTTTATTGTGAATGAAACCATACTCGGTTTCTCTGATTTCGTATAGGTGATGGCTAATTTTTGGTTGAACGTTCGACAATCCTTGTTCGCCTTTGAGGATAGATTGAATAGACCGGATTGACAGTTTTCCGGAGCTGAACGGTTAGTGGATGAGCTGCATTTGATCGAAGGTTCTAGCAGCAGTTGCGTCGACCACTCGGCTAAAATGTCGAGAAATTTGACACAACGGTCTGGTTGTTATTTTTTTGCCTAAAAAGTCATTACAAATCAATGCCTTAAAACATTGGCTTGATTGTTGCTCATTTCAACTCCGACAACCTTTAATCAAGTTTCCTAGGAGTTAGTACATGTCAGCTTTAAAACCGATGAAAATGATGCTTGCTTGCATCGTCCTTTTACCCTTTTGCCAAGCCGCTCTGGCAACGCCTATTTCAACATCAGATGTCATCACGGACTGGACAAGCGATGTAAGCCCCATAGATGGCCAGGACGTAGGAAACTGGACAATTTCCTCTGGCAATATCGTTGGGACGAGCAATCACGTTGGTTCGTTGACGAGTGATGTGAGTGTAAATAGTGATTTTAGTTTTTCGGTTAATTCTCTAGCAAGGGATAACGATACCTTCGGCTTGGTTTGGGGGTTTCAAGACCTTGCTAATCACTATCGGTTGAGTTGGGCGCAAGATTACGGCGAGACTGGAGTTGGAAGCTCCCAAGGAGGCCACGGTGTTGACGGCTTTAAGATCATCAAAGAAGTTGGAGGTATCTCCAGTGTCCTGTTTAGTTCAAATACAGAGTACGGCCAAAATCAAACTTATGATCTGCGTGTTGCCGGAACAGTTGCGGGTTTTACTGTGGAGGTCGAAAATTTATCAACATCAACCCTGATTTTTAACGAGTCAATTACGGATACTACCTTTGTGTCTGGGTCAGTGGGGATACATGATTATTTCCAACAAAATGGTAACGTTTGGTCTAATTTTGACTTGGATACAGGCACATCAGTACCAGAACCCTCTATGGTGGCCATCTTTGCATCAGGAATGCTGCTGATAGGGATGCGGCGCCGTATGAGTAAGCCAGTTCCCTCTGTTGGGTAGTTAGCCATTCTTTAAGTTTGCGTAGCATGAGCTACCCAATCCAAGGGGCCCGTGTTGCGCTTAAACTTTCGGAAATATTCCTTGCTAGATATTTGATAACACCGAACTATTGCGCGCTGGAAATAACCAACATGGGCCCAATAGTAGTCGATGTAGGTGATATAGTTTGGGTAGGGCGGTTGCATCTCCTCTGGCTCGACGCAGTGCGCATGTCTTCAACAATTATCAGCTGTTTAGCAAGCTATTCCTCTGGTTTTGCCCTGGGGCATGAGAGGAGTAAGCGCTAGAACATGTCGATAAAATCTTTTGCAGCTTGCACGACTGCGCGTGAGCAGGCAGCTGGCGTCTTTCCACCTTCAAACATGTCTTTGCATTCATGCTCAAAGAGCTCTGATCTGAATACCATCATCCACACATAGAGAATTGAAAATATCATCGGGTCGTCTCCCTCGAATGATACCGTGGCAACTCTGTCGCTTTCGACTGTCAGATAAAATGTATCTGTGGCGGTGTAGCCAAGGGTCTTTCCGAAGTCATCAAATACAGTAACAGCGCAAACGATTAAATTTTCCTCGCTGACCACACATGGCTTGCGCTGCTTGATCGTGTAATTCGCAGCCTCGGCCCAAGCTTGATAGTAAAGCACACTCTCAGCGTCTTTCCCTTCAGCCAACTGGTTGGCAAGTGCTTGCGTGTCAAAGCGATAGAAGCTATCGAGCATCTTCTCGGCTATTGCGATCTTCTGATTATCGGCACTGGTGCCATGTGAGAAAGCGAGCAACAGGATTAGTAATGACGCGACGCGTGACAATGAACTGAGGTGCGGCAATGAATTAGCCCATGTGTGGCCGCCATAACCCCTAGCGCTTCCTTTTCGCAAATAACTCATCCAATATGTTCGACACATTCTTATGAACTCGGCTTGTTAATTATGATGACGCTCATCAAGTATGCCCTACATCCCGTCATTCTGCTCTGCGTTATTGGCGCATGGCTAATGAACCCAGAATCACCCGAGCTGTATCTTGTTGTCCTGCTGTGCGTGCAATTGCTGCTTGGTACACTCGAATACTGGGTCCCCGCACGACCAACGTGGGTTGTTCATGCTAAGGAAAAGATCACAGGCATACTTATCGTGTTAGTGCTCATTGTCTGTTCTATTTCTGTCGCGATGCTTTATGCCGCATTTCTCTCCGAACCTCTTGCGCAATTAAGAGAAACGCTCAATCTGGATTTCTGGCCACATGATTGGCCATTAGTCGTTCAGTTGTTTATGGCGTTTATTCTGAGTGAGTTTATTTGGTATGGAATACATCGCGCTGAACATCGTTGGCACATTGTTTGGCGGGTGTCCGGACACGGCGCTCATCATTCCTTCAAACGTCTGAATGCGCTCAATTTTGGTCTCAACCATCCACTCGAGTTGTTCTTTCTTGCGCTGCCGTCTGCTGTTGTTGAATTATTGTTTGGTGTGGGCGCGCCGGCAGCGGGCGCAGCCATATTGATGTCGACACAAGCGTCTATTGTTCACAGCAATATTAACCTCAGCCCTAAGTTGATAGGTTTGTTCTTTACAACGAACAGATATCATCTGCGTCATCACTCAATCGTGCTTGAAGAAAGCAATACCAACTACGGCTGCGCGACGATCTTTTGGGACAGGGTATTTGGCTCCTATGTTGATGGCGATACGACTGAATGTGGTGTGGGTCCCACCGAACCCAGTCTCGTTGAAAAACTGATGATGCCGATAAAGGAACCAACCGACGTGTCGGTCGCACCGGTATAGCGTGACAGGGTGGTGATGACGGCAGGGGTAAGCGTCTAATCAGCGGTCATGGGTAATATATCGATCATCAGCATACATCAGGCATAGCCGATCAGGCATAGCCGATCAGGCATAGCCGTTCTGTATCATTTGTGTTTGATCGTTTTTATGCGTTGCCTAGGCGTTTGTGGATCCAAATCCGCGATTTCAAAAATTTTAAGATGTATTGAGTCATTCATTTATTGTTCTGATAGAAAGTCCAGATTCCACTGGTTATTTTAAATGCGAATGATTATCATTGCTAAATAAGTCTTAAGAGAACAATACCCTTTGGAAAATCAAGTAAAAACTGCCGATAGCAGCGCGATGGAAGATCGTTCTTTGTCACAAACAGAGTTACGCATGGATGCCTTATCCCGTGGTGGAAAACTCTTTATATGGAGCCTTCGTTACTGGCTGGTTGCCGTCCGATTAAAGCAACCGCCGGCCTCTTCACTGCGCGATGCCTATGTCGCTGCGGGTTGTGCAGAGGGCGAAATATTAATAGATGAAGTGATGAGTTTGATAGGCGTCGCCAGCAAGAGACCTGTTGAAATCCGATGTTGTTGCGAAAAGTGCCTAAGCGAGGATGAGACGCTGTTGCTATCTTGCTTGAGATTACTGCAAGCAGGTGAAGTCGACAAAGCAGCGACGGCACTCGACGCGTTGATGGTGCCAGCGTTGTCGCGATCGGTTTGTCGGATCGCAGATCAATATCGCGGCTTACTGATTAACGCCGGGTTATCATTAACGTCGCCTCGACAATTTAAAGTTGTCACCTGAAGCCCATAGCACAAAATTGGGAAACATTATCCACGTGCGTCTCCTTCTGTTTTTCTGATCCCCTTGGTAATCGTCCCCTGCTTTTGTAAGCCATGATGGAGATCATCGTTGTTAGGTACAGCGTCCTGTTGGCGATGACCGAGCATGGCGCTAAAAACCAAAATCGAACTATCATGTTGTCTTTGGTTAAGGCGCTTTATGCTTTTTGTCCATTCAAATGTAAAGGACAAATCATGAAAAAAATAATTTCCTTACTCTGTGCCCTAGCTTTCTCTGCATCCAGCATCGCGGATCACCATATACCTGACTATGCTGCGTTAGAAACTTTCTCATGTAATTTTATGCCTGGTAAAGATCGTGATGACCTGCTGGCTTGGGCAGCAAAATGGGACGAAAGCGCCACAGAAATTTTTTCGGCGCCTTATACCGGCATGTTGAACACCCCTTTTTTAATGAACCCTACGGATCAGCAACATGATATTTACTGGGTCGGTGTCTCGCCTGACTTTGCAGCGCTTGGTGCGGTGCAGGATGATTACAATGCCAAGGCCGGGAATTTACAGAGCGCCCTCCAGCGTGTTGTCGATTGCGATTCTCATGCGATGTGGGCAGTCACAACCGTAAGACGTAACGCAAATTCGTCGCTGCCGAGCAATGGGGTTGCGACTTTTTCAGCCTGCAATTTAGCGGAGGGAAAAACCATGGAGGATATGCTCGCTGCTGACGCGAAGATGAATGCCTTCTTGGATAAAATCAATCAAGAGTCTGCTATCTGGCGTTGGTGGCCTGTGAGTGGTTTGGAAAGTACGAGCGAAGCAGACTTCTTTGAAGTTACCGGTAACAACTCACTGAAACAAAAAGGAGCAATGATGGATAACTTCGTGACAAATGGCGGGCTCATTGCACAAGCTGCGATTTATGGAGATTTGTTGCAGTGCGATGCTTTCGGCACGGATTTATTTACCGTCGTTGGAGGGAAAGCGCCTAACTAAAAAGGGTAGGTTGTTTGTCAGTGGCCTGCAAAGGCCACTACTTTTATGATTATTTTAAATGACGCTTCATAACAGTAAGGTCTCAAAAGAAGAAAAATCAACTAAATTAAGGGAAGAAATTATGCGTACCAACGATAAAACTATTTCTAATTTACTTGCTGTATTTGCACTGTTTTCCGCTACCGTCGCCATTGCTGATGATGCTGCCGACGTGGAGGCCGTAATCCATCAATATATTAATTCAGAGACGCTTGATTTAAGTGAGCAGACCAAACTCATGGCGAGCGATCGCACTTACATTACTAACGGCATCAGGTTCACAAACAACGAAAAATCGATGGCCATACAAACGGCAGGAAACGATGTGCTCAGAAGGGCTCGCCCGGGTATCAAGAGAATCGCCACTGTCGAAGACATCATGGTTCGCGTCAATGGCAACTCAGCGGTCAGCAGTTTCTACCGATCTATCAATACATCCAGTGGGGTGGAAGGTGTTCGTGCCGGCCAAAGCCCAATGAATACCAATTACCAGACAGGGACCATGGTGCTATTTAAGATCAATGGGGATTGGAAAATTGTACATACCCATTATTCACCAACAAAATAGACGAAACCTTTTTATTAGGTTAGTTCTGCGGTTAATTGTAATTGTCGAACATCGCAAAAAGATAAGCGGGGAAATATCCCGTCTAAATGAAGCTTGAAAAAGCATCGATGTAGGTTCACCCAAACAGGAAATATCATTATGGAGTTAAAAAAGAGACAAGAAGATGCCGTTGCTCAGATTACATCGACTGAAGTGAGTGACGATGGCGTTTCGATCAGCGCGCTGTCTGATATGGGCCGATATGGAAAAGTCCGCTTTACCCTGAACTTAGAATCAAGCGGAGATCGCTCAGAAGGATATGCGCACGGCGCCGGTCGAGGGGCAATGGCGGACGGTACTTTTCTCGCCGGTTCATTCACCGGGAGATGGGCAAGAGAAGGTACGAAAGTCGTTGTTCACGGAATCGACCATGTGTCGAACGGCGACCTCAGCCTACTTAGATTTGAATTTGATGCCATAGAAAATGAGCTGACGCTTGCAAACTACGCCCTCAACTGAGGGTCTGTAATATCCCCAGCGATAGGCTCAAAGTTGTCACACAAGAGCCTATCGCGTCGGCTAGAGCGCTCTTATTCCTTAGAGGGCTCGGCTTGCGCTCGGTTGTCAAATGAATATTTTTTCGACTTCCAGACACGTCGAGCGGTACGTGGCAAAAGTTGTTTGACCCACAATCAGCGGTAAACTTTTACCTATAAGGACCTGAGTTAGCTGCTGTCCCCCCCCAAAAGTCGATGCGTTTGCCGGCATGAAACTCGCCGCGTTTGCTGGCAAAAGCATCATGACGCTTTTCATCAACGGAAAACTCGTTCACTGACAAGGTGCCAGATTCGGGCAAGAATCTGCATGCTCGTCAGACGTGTTCTTTTTATCATTTAGGTTCGGAAACGGGTCCGTAAGCGCGGGGTCTCGATATTGAGCAACCCGCTGCTAACACTTTTCCCTTCATGCCTTGGTAGTTGGTAGCGTAAACCGGGTGCCTGTGAGCGCCAAGGAGGTATGTAAAAGGCAAACATCTTCAACATTTCTGATCACATGAAATAATTTGTTGCTAATGAGAATGATTCTCGATAGCATTCGTATTAAGAATGTAGAGATGAACAAGGAAAGAGAATGTTGACGATATTTAAGAACGGTTTGATTTTAATGCTCATGTGTAGCCTTGTCGCGTGTGGCGGTGGCGGTGGCGGAAGCCCAGCACCGGCACCAGCGCCGGTTCCCGTGGCTGATTCCGATAGCGATGGTGTCAACGACGACCAGGATGCCTTTCCCAATGACGCGAACGAGACGGTCGACACCGATGAGGATGGAGTTGGTGATAATGGCGATAATTGTCTGAGCGATGCCAACGCGGATCAATTAGACAGCGACGCGAATGGGGCAGGTGACGCGTGTGACCCGATTCCAGAGACTTATTCTTTTACCAGTTCATTCATCGATGGCGAAAGCTCGGTAAGTTATACCGGCCAAACCGCGCGTCAATTACTGATACTCGGATTGGTTGACGAGATGGTTTCGCTGACTGAGCGTCCGGGTGAGGAAGCCACAGTGGTCGCAGAGCTTTCCTTTTATATGGATGGCGACGGTGCAGACGAAGCACCTCACGGCTTTGACGTGAGTGGCGGAGAACCCGTGATTCCCGGCCCCAACTATGGCGATATCAGCTCAGGAAAGAACCTGGATGGTAAAATTGCTGGAGGTAATGGAGAAGGTGGCGGGGAAACCCAGCGACTGATCAACGATGAGTTTTTTGGTTGGGAGGAAGGGCTAGATGCAGATCCTTTACCGATCGAATTAGTTAACTACTTTATTGCTCGAATGGCGGTCGAGGCCACTGATGGCGCTACGCCGACGATTAGTACGGTAGGCAACCCTGCTGTTGAGATTGATTCTGTCACGATAGATGCTGCGGGCGTTGATTACCGTCAACTGACACAAAAGTTTCTTACCGGCGCCGTCTCCCTATCTCAGGGAACAAACGACTACTTCCAAACAGACTATCCAAATGCCCTTGGCCAAGAGGACGAAAAGGCGTTCTCAGCTGGAGAGCACGATTTTGATGAGGCGTTCGGCTATTACGGTGGCGCGCGCAACATGAATGACTACACCGATGATGAGGCAGCCGGTAAAGGCGGGCGTGATGAATTTAGCAACGGTTATAACGATGCTAATGCTGACGGCAACATTGACGTCAGAAGCGAAATCGTTCTAGGCCACGCTCAAAATTGTGCTAAACGCGATCGCGGCTCAGCGGGTGCGACTGATTTCTCTAAAGAGGTTTTTGATGCTTTCTTGGTCGGTAGAAAAATAGTCAGCAACGCAACCGTAGCAGGCAGCTTTAGCGAGGCAGAACTTGCTGCCCTTAATGCTCAAATACGTAAGGCATCAACCAATTGGGAAGCATGTGTCGCTGCTACAGTTGTCCACTACATCAACGATGTGACCGCCGATATGGGAAATTACGTGGCACCTGATTTTGCTGATCTGGATAATTTTAAAGATATGGCTAAGCATTGGGGTGAAATGAAAGGTTTTGCGCTCGCATTGCAATTCAGTCCTTTTTCTCCGTTTCGGGATGGCTCTGTTGCGGATATCGACGTGGAGGATTTGCGTTTGATGCTGTCACTGCTTGGCGACGCCCCGGTATTTGCCGACGGATCGCAAGGTGGTGTGCCGGCCTCGGGAACGGCGCAGGAGGCTATCGATGCATACCTCTTAGATCTGAGAAGTGCGAGAGACATCTTGGAGGAGGCTTACGGTTTTGACCCGGACGTTGTAGCGGCTTGGTGATCTTGGTAAGCCCGAGCCGTGTCAACTTCCCTTAGTTTGACGAGATTAAGGCCTAGACTTTTCTGCTGATATGGTCTCTGGCCTTAGTTACACGCCGCAGTGGAAGCGGCGTTTTTTTTAGGAGTGAAATTTTGATCAGTTTTATACGAACTTTGCTTTTGGTTGCGATAGGAACGTTTTTCTTGGCTGCATGCGGCGTGGATGGCTCATCAGACGAAGATTCAAACCAGCCAACGCCTGATGCTAGTAGCGAAGACAGCGGAGGCGATAGCCAACCTGTAACCGATTCACCATCGGCAGGTTTTGATCCAGTTAGCATGATTACGCAGATAGTCGATGAAGTGATTATTAAGCACTATCAAACGCTGAGTGAAAACGCGTCGTCTTTTTCAGTGGGCGAAGAAAGTATCGCAAGCTACTGCAGTGCTATCGGCACAGATCAAGAAACGACTCGACGAGACATAGTGCAAGATCAATGGCGATCGTTAATGGCTGACGTTCAAGCGACGGAATTACACGTCGTAGGGCCGGCCGCGGATAATGGCGGGGCTCTTAGAAACCGCCTTCACTCCTATTCCGAAGGTCCTTTGAGTACCTGCGGTGTAGATCTGTCTGTTGTGTTGGCAGAGGAAGATAGTTTTGATATCAAAACACGGTCCCTTAATCAGCGCGGCATGGGTGCTGTCGAATACTTGCTGTTTAATCCAGTCCTAGACCATACCTGTGCGCCTCAGGTGCCTGAGACACAGTCATGGAATAGTCGCTCAGACTCAGAGCGACGGCTAAAGAGGTGTGAATTAGCGACGAGGATAGTGACTGATGTTGCTGATGCGGCTTCTACTATCGAGTCGGATTGGCAAGATTTCAGAGCCGAGTTTATCAACCAAGATAATGCGGGCGATAGTCTGCAGCGCCTGACGGATGGTTTGTTCGCGCTCGACAAACTCACAAAGGATCAGAAGCTTACCTTGCCGACAGGTCTCAGCGGTGATTGTTCCGCGCTGACCTGTCCCAAGTTAGTTGAGTCACCCTACGCTGAAAACACCTACCAGAATATTCGCGCAAACCTGCTCTCTTTCCGAAAGATTTTTACGGGTATCGACGGTCTAGGTTTTGATGACTATATCGACAACGAAGGTTTTCCAGAAGTCTCAGAAAGGTTTTTGGACAACATCGTGGCAACGCTTGCCGTGATTGATATCGCCGATGCCAGTGTTAATACAGAGGTCGCCTCTATCCAAACGGTCGCTCACGAAACGGCATGTACCAATGCCGCTGCGGCCCCCGATCAACCGAATCAGCTTAATGTCTGCCGGCTAGCTGGTTCCATAAAGCGCATCACAGATGACTTGAAGATTGATTTCGTCACAATCGTTGGAGTCATGATTCCTGATAGCGCGCAGTCTGATAATGATTAAAAAACTAACGAGTACCTTACTTTTCTTTTCTGTTTTTCAAATGTGTAATGCAAGCGGAGCAAACAACGATCTAGCCGAAATTGTCGTTGTTGGTTCGATGTCGGATGTTTCCACGGTGCCAGGTTCCGGCGTAGCGATTGATCTGGAGCAGCTTGAGCGATTTGATTACATCGACTTGCATCAAGTTTTGTCGAGCGTTCCCGGCGTGTATGTCAGGGAAGAAGATGGCTATGGGCTGAGACCGAATATCGGTATTCGCGGCGCCGTGGCTGAGCGAAGCCAAAAGATCACTATCATGGAAGACGGCATCCTGATTACGCCTGCTCCTTATTCAGCGCCCGCAGCTTACTACGTGCCCAACATCAGTCGGATGCAGGCGGTAGAAGTTTTGAAGGGGCCTAGTGCGATCAGGCATGGGCCACATACCGTGGGTGGCGCGGTTAACCTTGTCACCGCAGACGTGCGGCCTTCGAGGTTCGCAGAAATCGATGTCAGTTATGGTTCTGACGCGTTCTATCAACTGCAGGGCATCTACAGTGATCAGTTCGAAGATACCGATTTTTCCCTCGATTTCGCAACATTAGGAACTGATGGGTTTAAGTCGCTAGACGGCGGTGGGGGAACAGGGTTTGTTAAAAATGAAGTCAACCTTAAGGTCCAAAGAGAATTCAACGGAAAGCGAGATCATCTGCTCTCGATAAAGGCAGGTTGGGCTGATGAGGACGCTGACGAGACTTACCTGGGGCTTAGCGATGAAGATTTTGAGACTAATCCAGTCCGGCGCTATCGTGCCTCTCAGCTGGCCAAATTTAAATCAGATCATACAACCCTCCATCTAATTCATGGTGTTCAATGGAATAACGCGCTGCGAATCAATACCAAAGCCTATTGGCACCGGTTTAACAGAGAATGGAATAAGTTAGATGGCTTTATTGAAGGTCCCACGCTGCAATCTGTGCTTGCTAACCCCGAACTTTTTGTCAGTCAGTACCAGCTAATTAAAGGCGAACGTAATTCCACCGAAACTGATGCGGATACGTTGGACGTGACTAACAACGATCGAAGTTTCACGTCAAGTGGCGTGCAGGTCACTGCGCATTATGAATTTGAGACTGGTGCCCTGGATCATCAGCTCAGTTCTGGTTTGCGCTATCATTTTGATGAAGTGGACCGAGAACACCGACTGGCTGGATACCTGATGGCAGACGGAATAATGAACTTGGACGGAAAAATACGCGATCCCAAAGTGTTTAATCACGCTGAAACCGAGGCTTGGAGTTTGTTCGTCGAAGACGAAATAATGATTGGCAGTCTAACGATCAACCTCGGTGGTAGATTAGAAGAGATACAAGGTGAGCTTGAGAACAAGCTTGCTGTGCTCGAGACGAACAATGACCAGGATTCGATGACGCTGGGGGCGGGCGCCCATTGGCAAGTCACAGACTCAATTGGTCTTTTGGTTGGGGCCTACGAAGGGTTTTCTCCAGCGGCGCCTGGTTCTGGCGCTGAACCAGAAGAAACAACGAACTATGAGTATGGTGCTAGATACGACGGCGGCTTGGGTCGCTTAGAAATAATTGGTTTCTTTAGCGACTATGGCAACCTGCTCGGGCGCTGTCGGGTGAGTGATGCTGGATGCAACCCGGGGCAAGAGTTTAACGGTGGAAGTGTGGAAATCGCAGGTGCAGAACTAACGGGCTCGCGTTCTTTTGCGGTCAACGAGGGTTTAGCGCTGGAGGTTTCGCTTGTTTACACCTACACCGAGTCGGCCTTTCAGGAATCTTTCTTCTCGCAATTTTCACAATGGGGACTGGTCAGGAAAGGCGACGGATTACCTTACTTGCCAGCACATCGTGGTCAACTTCAAGTTGGATTAGTGGCTGACAGATGGCGAGTTTGGACATCCGTTAACGCTCAAAGCCAAATGAGAGAAGAGGCGGGTAAAGGAGACGTCGATCTGGGACTGCACGCCGATAGATTCACGACAGTTGATGTTTCTGGGGTGTGGGTAATAGACGATCATTGGGAGGCACAATTCAGAGTAAAAAATGTATTGGACGAATCTGCGGTGGTATCACATCGTCCTTACGGCGCGAGACCTAACCGGACTCGTAGTGTGATGGGCAGCATAAAGTATATATTTTGAATATTGAAATGATCGGCGAGTTGCTCGCACCACTATTTTTTATAGGCGACCCGGCGAAGCGTCTTTACTGGGCGTGTCTTTTTAGTGCGCTAATACTTGCGTCTTTGGTGCTAAGTCTAGAAGCGAAGCGATTCAACTTTTATGAGCAATTGCGGAGGTTGTTTAATCCTGCGTATTGGTTACAGCGAACCTGCGCCATCGATGTTGGTTACATGTTCCTGAATAACGCACTGCGGGTGCTAGTACTGCTGCCGATAATCGGTAGCCACCTTTGGTTTACTTTAGAAACAGGCCGATTTCTGCAATCTGAACTGGGTGACGCACCAGCCCTTGGACTGCCTTGGTTTATGATTGCGGCACTTTACGCCATGACTTTTCTAGTGGCGGAAGACGGTAGTCGGTTTGGATTGCACTATTTGATGCACCGTGTCCCGGTGCTTTGGAAGCTGCATCGAGTACACCATAGTGCAACAACCTTGACCCCTCTGACACTTTTTCGGGTTCATCCGCTCGAAGCGGTATTATATTTTTTTAGAGGATCGTTGGTGTTCGGTTTGGTCAGCGGGTTCTTCATTTGGATGTTCGGACGTGAGTTAAGTACGTTTCACATACTTGGCGTTGATTTGTTGGGTTTTATCTTCAACGCTGCCGGGGCGAATCTAAGACATTCCCACATTTGGCTTAGTTTTGGCTACGCTGAAAAATGGTTCATCAGTCCCGCCCAGCATCAATTGCATCATAGTGTCAGTCACGGGCACGTTAATCTTGGCACTTATCTCGCTTGCTGGGATCGCATGCTTGGTACCCACAGACGCGCGCAAGAAAAAGAACAGCTGATTTTTGGCGTGCTCCCTTCTAATTCCTAAGTGCCAAGTCTTTCGACAGGCTAGCCCTGCAATCAACAAACATTCTGCTACACGAAAAAAATCGCTATTTTATTATTGGTGTCGTTGTTAGAAGTTCAAAAGACGCTGGAGCTCACCCGTGAGTTCTGTAGAATTCAACTAAGTGTTAATAATAAGAAACTAATCCAGATGATCAACGTGGGCAACAGTCCACATTCGCCTGTGTCAGTCATATATGACTGACAGGGCGGTCTTGCGCGGTCATTTAGTATCATTTTGAGGGAAAGTTGGTGTGGCAAATGAATAGGTTATCCCTGCGGTTACTCATCGCCATGCTGCTCATTGTGCCGGCGACGACCAACGCAGCCTTTGATTATTTTGCGTCTAATCGTCTATTGGTGCGCAATGGTCTTCAAGCGGTACTCATGTGTAATGGTCTTTACACGTCTCACAGAGCATTAGCAGATGTTTTTGATCAGGAATTAAGCTATCTGGTGGGTGAACGCTTTGGCGGCATTGTCGGCACAGCAGAAGGCGGCGAATACTTGATCAACGCTGACTTAAAACAGATTTCCGTCGGGGGCGGTCTTGCCGGTCCACGTGTCAGTGCCGTGTTTCGAGCCGGGATTGGGTGTGTAGTGATGTCGCCAGATCAAGGTCCCGACGATATCGACGCGCTGCCAATGCGACAGGTCAAAAAGCCGTCGGTAGACCCCGACACCATCGCCTGGCCGTTGGGTGATCTGATTTACGATGCGCCGTTACCTGATGCGATTGATGCAGAGGCACTTCAGGCAGCTTCTGATTGGACATTTGACCGACCTAACTCGGAAGAAGTGACCACTGGCTTGATGGTCTTGTACAAAGGGCAGGTGATTCACGAGCGATATGCTCCCGGTTTCGACCGACATACCCGCACGCGAACTTGGTCAACAGCGAAAAGTATTGCAGCAACGCTGATTGGCATTTTAGTCGACGACGGGAAGCTGAAGTTAGATGAACCGCTCGGCATCGAGTGGTTGCCCGCCCTGAAGATGCCAGAGGCGGATCCGAGAAATGCCATTACCCTGCGCCATGTGATGCACATGTCAAGCGGCTTGTATCCGGTAGACCGCGTTAACCGCGAATACACCACTGGCTCTAGCCTGTCTTACTGGGCGGGAGCCTCATCTATCGAGGGCATGCGAGATCGTGGTTTGGTCCGAGAGCCTGGAACCTACTGGGATTACGAAAATTTTGACACGTTGCTCGCGGTTTATGCGATGAAACAAGCATTGGGTGGAGGTGAGACTTATCTCAATTTCCCGCAACGAGCGCTGTTCGACAAGATTGGCATGCGGAGCACGTTAGTTGGCACCGATCGGTTCGGTGACTTTGTGTTGAGCTCGCAGATTTACACCAATACCCGTGATCTCGCGCGTTTTGGTTTGCTGTATGCGCAGGGTGGTATCTGGCAGGGCGAAAGAATTATTTCAGAAGACTGGATCACCTTTGTTCGGACACCGTCGCCATCAACGGCAGAGCAAGGTGGATTTTATGGCGGCCAATGGTGGCTTGTGCCTGACAGTCGTAAGGATGTACCTGCGTCCGCCTATGCAACTGCGGGGACACGTGGCCAGTTTGTCATTGTCGTTCCTTCTCACGACCTCGTGATCGTCCGGCGGGGCCTAGACTTCAGTCTTAAAGGGTTTGATCAATGGGACTTGGTCAGGGAGATGGTAAAAGCGGTTAACTAGGGCCTGGTGCGGACCTCAGCAAGGCTGTAATTGAGGTCTTGGGCTTCCGAGCAGTTTACCCGCGCGGGAAAAATAACTATTTCATTGAGGGTGGGCAATATCATCAGCTCTATCATTATTGATGACTACGCTGATCTCAGGACAATCATCAACTTTCTCAAAATGCAGCAATTAAAAAGCCCTCGCTAGGAGGGCTTTGTTGCTCAAGTGTTACTGACACTTTTTGCGACTAGACCATCTAAGACTAGTCAGACGCCAATTAAATAGCGCGGTTACTTCCGCTCAAAAATGAGCTCGCAGTGTTCAAAATTATCAGACACCACACGATCTATTAATGCTGTAGCTTCAGACCAGATACTCATCCATGCTGCACCGGAATAAGCGTCGTCCAATATTTTCCCGGAAGCGCCGTAGGTTGGACTTACCGCTCTCAGGTGTATTGTTTCATGTACGCCACCCCCGATAGGTTGAAAAACACCGAGGTTTACCTTGTGTCCCGCTGCTCGGAGTGCATCTTCCAGCTCCGTAATCTTGTCAACAAATGGCCTTAGATTTTCGGGAGAAATCTCTAATCTCCACAGCCGCTCAGAGTTGGGCTGCAGGTTGAACGGCTTCAACGGTTTAAACATCACGTTGTATTGAACTTCCCTGATGGCTGTCAATTCTGGCGTTGCTTTCATTGGGTCATATTTGTCAGTCGATGCCATGGCTTGCTCTACGGAATCAAAAGCGTTCCAAATAAACATCTGGCCCGGATAATCTGCTCCTGTTTTAGTGACACATGCGCCGGCCATAGAAGAGCCGATGGCCTCAAATGGCGCTGCGTTAGCCTTGAGCATACTGATGTAAGCGTCAGGGTCTTTGGCTTTTACCATCAGCGCCACAAATGCTCCGTCCCCGACGGCTCCTTGAACGTGATGGTCTGCATAGGCCGAAAAAGAAAGAGCTACTACAGCAATAAATGTGATGAACCTCATAAGTTTGTCCTCGTCAGAGTTGATTGTTTTAGCACGCAAAATGCGCTTAAGACGCTGCTCAATATTCCGCTTATCCTAACCATAAGCAAATTTAGTTCGATTTTGGTGATCTCCTCTTTGCTCATTAGAGCTGGACTTTATGGGGCCTAAAGCTAGTGACCAGGATTTCACCGTATACTGCGACTGAACGCTGCTATTGGGCTGAGCAGCGACCGAGCGGGTATCGCAAAAATTGACAGGAAGGTGCGTAAACTGCACGTTCTGAAGGGTGCCTCGCAAAGAGGTGAAGATCTGCTGACTGACATTGTGTTTGCTTTTGAAACAGTGAAGACATGCTTGTTAAGGAGTGCGAAGAGGGTCGGGTAACTAAAAAAATGTCAAAGATAACTCAAACGAACGTCGCGACGCCGCTGACGCGGCGTCTGACAAGATATTGCTAATCGAATCGTTGAAGATTCACAATCAATGAATTGCCTGGAAATGACGCTACTGCGTTGACAGATGCGGCCCATTCTGAAAAATCCTCGGACGCACTGTAAATGGCTCTCCAATCGTCCATTTCAGCCATATCTCGGTACATGACAGCTATGGCGCCGTTTGATTCGCCTTCGCCACAAAATAGGCATTGCGCAAGGTTAACTCGGCCTTTGAATTTTTTGCCATCAGCCGAACTAAGAAACTTATCCATCGCTGCTGAAATTAAATCGAGACGATCGCTGTTGAAAGGCACCCATTCAATATAGCGATAATCAGCTGAGCTATTTCCCCAAGTTTTGATGCTCGTCATCATCCGCTCGTTAGAATGCTCGACCGTTGATCGGAACACTGAAACCCATTTAAGACGTTCCGCTTCGTACTTTGAATCAAGCCAAAACAGCTGGTTCCACTCTTGGTAGGCCGCCATGCTTGGAAAATTCATGACCATGCCATGCGTCGCTGCGTTGGCGCCATTAACGGAAACCCAGTTAAGCGCCACTTGGCCGGGTGCTTTTTTACCTAATTTTGATCCCATGAACGTGTTCAGGCCTTCTACAAACTCGTCACTCCTCCCTTCTTTAAATTCCAATGTTTGCGCCAACCATACCGGCGCTGCTACTGCAAAATTCGCGATTATCGATAAAACTAACAAACTCATAAATTTCAACTTCACTCGTGTTCTCCTTCATCCTGGTTAAAAGTTTAAACTAGCCTCGGACCAGCGATGACACAAGTTTAGTTCGATAATGGTTATCTAATGTCGACTCACCTATTGCCTTGCATAGAAAAACACACAGTATTAATTAATCAGTGAGATGACATCTGTCAATGCGTTTAAGACGCTGATCAATATTCCGCTTATCCTAACCATAAGCAAATTTAGTTAGATTTTGGTCGCCAACTGCGCATTCTGATAACAATTGTGAAAAAAGAGCCCGTTACTAACTTAATGAACAACTCCAACTGTCTTAAAATTCATATCGCCGTTGCGATGAAATTAATATGACTAACCACAAAGCATCGTACAAAGAGTCGTCCTGGCTTAAGCACATTTTCCTTTTGACAGGGCTTGTTCTCAGCCGATGTGCGTTGATGCGAAAGCTGATATAACTTGAAAAGTAGTCATCACGAAACGGCCGGTGAACGTGGTCGATAGGGTGATACTATAGCGCCAAGTTGAAATTCAAATGGAGTTGCTCAATCGTCAAAATATTAGCATTGTTGCGTAAAAATTTATGGATGGGGTTATGTGTTGGCGGATTATTCTTGTCGGCAAACATCGCGTTGGTGTTAGCTGATTTTTCAGCATCTCCGTTTGATGGTGCCCCACGAGACGAGGAGGGCCGTTTCACCAACCCAAGCGGTGAACTGGTTCACGGGACACTGGAGGTGCGTCTACCCTTCATGTTGAGGCGCATGGGCACATACTTCCGTTCAGGCACTGATGCGCCAGAGCGTGTTGCTAATGACGGTGTATTCCTTAGGGAGAATGCCCAGCAGGGTGTTCCGACCGTTACTTGGATAGGACATGCGACCCTTTTGGTACAAATGGGCGGTGTCTCGTTTCTGACTGATCCAACCTGGTCTAATCGCCCCAGTCCTGTGCCATTACTCGGTCCAAAACGCTTCGTTAAACCAGGCATGGCAATAGCAGACTTACCGCCTATTGATTTCGTGGTGATCTCCCACAATCATTATGATCATCTTGACCTGCCAACACTGAGGGAACTAGCAAAACGCGACGCGAACACAAAGTTTTACGTCCCGCTGGGTAATGGCGATCTATTGCGTAAGGCAGATATCACCGATGTGCACGAGCTGGACTGGGGGCAGACGGTTAATTTCGGAAGCATCGTTATTCATTGCCTGCCAGCGAGGCATTGGAGCAAGCGCAGCATCAATGATGACAACAAGTCATTATGGTCTTCCTGGGCGATCACTGGGGAAGAAAAGCGTTTTTATTTTTCAGGTGACACAGGATACTTTCCAGGGTTTGAGGATATTGGTAATAAGTTGGGACCCTTTGACCTCGTCGCTGTGCCGATCGGTGCTTATGAGCCAGTCGCAATGATGCGTGAATCCCATATGAATCCGGAAGAAGCAATAGCCGCAGCCTTAGACTTACAGGCAAAGAAGGCCATCGCTATCCACTATGGGACATTTGATCTGTCGGACGAACCGCTCGCAGAGCCTCCGAAGCGCTTTCTAGCGGCGGCTAAATCCTCCGCACTTGGCGGCAGCGCCGCGTGGATAGTGAAAGTTGGTGAAACAAGGACGTTTTGATTTAGAAAGGCCGCGTGCTCAGCCTAGTTCTGAACCGAACTGGGCGGCCAACGATTGCCAAACCCTACACGCTCCTTGAGGGCAAGAAATCTTTGTTACTTAAATAATTCAACGTACAAGCTGATTCATCGTGTTGTGAAAATGCTGAACTCTCATCTCGTCCTCGTTAAGGAACACCGTATCAAAACCAGATGAGGCCATGCCGCGCTGAACACCCGCGAGTAGCTCTACATCTTGGTCGATGGTATCCGTCATCGATTTAGCGCCGGATACAATCGCCTCGTAGTGGAAGACATCGCGCTCGGGTCGCGCGTAGTTTTCTGGAACAAACGCTGATTGATCTTGATAGTGACGACCTGCAGACATGATCGCGTCGCCAGATGTGGCAAGTGCAGGATCGGCGAAACGAACCAGGCTGATTTTGTCGAATTCGCATTGTGAGGGATCCGTGGGGTGGGGCCTTGGTCTGAGGATCCAGCAATGCTCAGGGGTAAAGGAAAGCACAATGTTAGGAAACAGATTATATTGCCAGACGTCCGAAAGCTGGTCATCGGATAGCGCTGAATAGTCCATTCCCTGCGTGTGTCCCATGATACGCTTCTGTTTCTGAACAGCTTCGCGCACTTCCATCACTCTGCCCTTGAAATCAGCTGGATCAAGGCCGATAGATCGTAGCTGCATCGCCTGGATGTCGGTCGGCATATCTGGCACAGGGAACCTTGGGTTTACGGTGGCGCCCGGTACTTCGACGCCGGTATGCCCATGTTCGAATAACCTCACAGTATCGTTGCAGCAGTCGACCATGCGTTTATGTTGAGGATGCAGAAAATCAACATGGTACAACTCGCCGAAGTTATCGATGACAGCTTTCCAATTGCAATCTAGATTCACGGTTTGGTCTTGGACTAGCGTCATTTTATCGAATTGATAAGGCGAGAGAATCTCATCCAGAGGACCAAGAAAGGCTTTAAACGGCATGGGTTCTTCAGCCAAGCAAACAAAGACAAAACCGTTCCAGCACTCTGTGTGTACTTTTTTTAGGCTGCGATCTTGTCCCGGTGCGCCCTCGGTAAAACGCTCTTTGTAGGGGACTATCGATAGATCACCATTAATGTCGTAAGTCCACGCGTGGTAAGCACATCGGAAATTTATCGCATGGCCACGTTCCTCGGTGATCAGCGTATTACCGCGGTGCTGGCAAACATTGTAGAAGCCCTGAATGTCATTTTCAGCGGTTTGGGTAACTAGAATTTGTTCACGTCCCAGATCAAAGACAAAATAGTCTCCTGGTTTTTTGACATCGCTTTGCAACCCAGCCAATAGCCATTGACGCCGCCAGACAGAGTCCCACTCTTGCTCCATATAATCTTTGCTAACAAATCTCTCCTTGGAGAAGTTGCTTATACGAGGGGATTGCTTTGTATAGTTAACGATGTTGATCGTCACGTCATTTCCTAGTCAATTAAGCATGGACGTAGGTTAATTCACTTCGCTCTTGCTGTCACGGTGAGTGTTTTTGTTTGTGGTCTGACCGTTACATCGTGTTTAATCAGACGCAGATTCAAATAGGAGTAGAGTTAAGTGGATTATAAGAACGTGACACTGGAAAGGGATGGCAAAGTTGCCATCGTTCGATTGAATGCACCTGAGGTGCTTAATGCGCTATCAGGTGATATGGTTCAGGAACTGTCTCATGCAGTAGATGCTGTGATCAGCAGTGACGCCAGATGTTTGCTTTTAACCGGCGAAGGTCGAGCGTTTTGCGCTGGTGCGAATCTCAGTGCCCGCGACTCATCTGACGCGTTGCCCCCAGCAGGCAGTGTACTTGAAACCCACTACCACCCAGTGATGACGAAGTTACGCAACATGGATATCCCAATGGTCTCTGCTGTGAATGGCGCCGCTGTGGGTGTCGGTATGAGCTTTGCCGTCATGGCTGACATGGTGATTGCAGCACGAAGTGCCTATTTTCTTCAGGCGTTTGCCAACATAGGTTTGGTGCCTGATGGCGGTGCAACGTGGATCTTACCGCGTCTGATTGGCTGGGGGCGGGCCGTCGAACTGTCGTTGTTGGCGGAGCGTTTACCAGCGGAGCAAGCGTTGGAATGGGGGCTGGTTAATCGAGTTGTTGATGATGCTGATCTGATGACAACTGCGATGGAGATTAGTCAGCGGCTGGCGAACGGTCCTATGTCTCTTGGGCTTATTCGGCGGGCCTATTGGGACTCGCTCAGCAACAGCTACGCCGAGCAATTTCAGCACGAAGCTAATCTTCAACGCATTGCGGGTGCCAGTGATGATAACCGTGAAGGCGTTAAGGCGTTCCTTGAAAAGCGCAAGCCGCAGTTTAAAGGTACTTAACGCAAAGCGTCACTTACAGTGCTTTAATGACAGTGACGTAGCATTGCTGAGTCATCAATAACGACCTCAGCGACGTGTTCACTTATCGCATATTTCTACAAGAGGAAACCATAATGTCTAAAACGTCAGCGCAGGAATTTGACAACCAATACCTGAGGGGAAACTATGCCCCCGTTACGGAGGAAATCACCGCAACTAATTTGGAGGTGGTCGGTGAATTGCCCAGGGAATTGAATGGACGTTATCTGCGTAATGGTCCCAACCCCTTCAACGACGTCAATCTGTCGACACATCATTGGTTTGTTGGTGCCGGCATGGTGCATGGACTCAGGCTTCGCGAAGGCAAGGCAGAGTGGTATCGAAACCGTTATGTTGGCTCGAAGGCGCTGAATGAGTTTCGAGGCCTGCCAGATATTCCCGGGCCTAACTGGAACAGCAATGACGGTGGCCCCAACACGAATGTTGGCGGCTTTGCGGGGAAAACTTGGGCTATGGTGGAGGCGGGGGGCTGCCCCGTGGAGCTCACTTACGACCTCGAAACCGTCGGCCGGAATAACTTTGAAGGTACATTACCCGGCGCATTCACGGCGCATCCGAAAATAGACCCGGTGACTCACGAGATGCACGCGATGGTCTATGCTTGGCCGGAATGGATGGATCATGTGCAATATGTTGTTGTGGGCACTGACGGCAAAGTCCGCAAAACCTTGGATGTGCCGTTGCCAGGCATGACCATGATGCATGACATGTCGCTCACCCAAAAGTACGTCATTATCTACGACCAGCCAGTTACAGTCGATTTCAACATGGTAGCTACCCACAGTTTTCCGTTCAAATGGAATCCAGACTATGGTAACCGAGTTGGTCTGCTGCCGCGTGAGGGTCGTGCTGAAGACATTATTTGGGTAGATGTCCCCATGGGTTACTGCTTCCACCCAATGAACGCTTTTGACAATGAGGATGGCAGCATCACCATTGACCTTTGCAATTACGCGTCCATGTTTAATCACGATTTGCTAGGTCCGTTCGGTGATTCTCTTTCCCATCTTGAACGCTGGACGGTGAACCCGGCCACACGGAGCGTCAATGTTCAAGTGATCGACGAAAGCCCCAATGAGTTTCCGCGCCATCGTCATGATGTCGGCAATCAGCCATATCGGTTTGGTTATTGTTCGTCACCGAGTAACCAGCCGGGAAAAGCTTGGCCGACATTGAAGCATGATCTGAAAACCGGCGAGCGCAAAGTGTTTGATCATGGCGCTGGACGAGCTGCTGGAGAACCCGTATTCGTTGCTAAAGAAAATTCCGATGCAGAAGATGCGGGTTACCTAATGACGTTCGTTCATGATCAGGGTAAGGATGCTGCCGAGTTTGTCGTTATGGATGCAGAAGATTTTGATCGTGGATATGTTGCCCGCGTAAAGCTGCCGCAACGCATACCGTTTGGTTTTCATGGCAACTGGGCTAGCGATGCGAGCGTTCCGCCAGACTAGTTGGCATAAACGGCGGTACTAACAGTGTCTCGGCAGTTTAAAAAAAACAGTAGTGCTGACGTTGAAGGGTCGGAAATGTGGGCCGGTCAGCTCGCTACTGGCTTCAATCATTGAGCCTTCGATAACTGTAATTTTGATGGGAGTTGGAAAACGCTATTCTGTATAACGCAGAGATTTTAAATTGTCGTCATGAAGGTTTCTTGTGATCTCATACTTGGAGAATAAGTAAAGTGCTAACGACGGCAAAACAATACTGATCAACACGATTGCGATCGCAAGTTGTTCGATCGCAACAATTTTTTCAGCCTGACTGGCACTTGCGGAAAAGCCGACGATACTGAGCAAAATTCCTTTAATCATTAGCCCTATGCCGGACACCGATTTTTGAATGAGATTGGGCCCCGCAAAGAAAAGACCCTCTGCGCGTCTTCCGGTTTTGGTCTGGCTGTCTTCAACGACGTCTGCGGTCATTGAGCCGACAAGGATCCAAGCGAGTACAGCGACGGAGGCAGCAATGAGCGAGTGAACGAGCATGACCCACCAGAGTGTGCCGTATTGCTCGCCATTAGGCGGCAGCAGATTGGTTCCGAAGTTTAGATCGCTCAATCTCAGCATCAGCAGCACAGGGCCGATGACGATTGACATGATAAATAGGGTGACCGCCAAATTTTTCTTATCAAAGCGTTTGGCAAGCGGACCCGCGAGCGCACTGATGGACATTGCCGCCATCAAATCAACGATCGCAAAGATAGCGACGTCAGAGGGTTTCCAATCCCAAAAAAAACTATTGAAATAAAACCCTAAACCGCTGGTGAGGCCAACAAACACGGCAAAAACTACGCCCGAAAAAAACAGCATAAGCCACGATTTGTGATTGAGCGTGGCTTTGATTTCGGACCATATTCCACGAATAGATTTAGGTCGATCGGTTTTTGGCTGTTCAAGTTTAGGGATGTCTTTGAGTGTGCCTAGAGCGAAAAGCAGACCCGTAACAAAAATTAGCCCGCTACCCCAAACGGCGAGTTGCTGATAGCCTTCAAAGTTGTCGTAGGAGTCTTTTAAGAAATACTTTTGTGTTACGTAGAAAATACCCGCGCCGCCGATCCACCCAAAAAAGCTGCTAATACCGTGCAGTTGAGTCCTTTGGTGATAATCTTTAGAAATCTCTGCGCCCAGGGCTTCTCGAGGAATTTGATACAAAGTCCAAGACACGCGCAGTAAAGTAATGAGTAGTAAAAGCTGGAAAAATAGACCGATCTGCGAGGAAGCAAACTGCCAGGTAATGAGTAGGAAGTAAAATAGAGCACCGGGTAAAATACTGGCAAAGATATAGGGATGACGTCGCCCCAGTCTAGATTTGGTGTAGTCTGAAAAGTATCCAATCAATGGATCAGTAATGCCATCGATGATTAAGGCAATCGCGAGGGCCAAACTAACGAGCAACGCGTCAAGGCCCAGCACATTGTTGTAATAATAGAATATGGGCGCGCCCAGGAAATTAGATTTTATCGCCGGTGATAGGTTCCCGATGCCATAAAAGATCAGACTTGACGTTGAAGCGATGCTCTTGCTCATAGAGATTTCTTTTTCATCACTGAATCCATGTGGACACAAACTGCTTTTAACTGTACACGAGTTCTTCTGAGGATAGGAACATTTAAAATGTATTTTTTCCGCACGATGCGCTGGCTTATCTGTCGTCTATAGGCATCGACTGTATCGGCTTTGATGACTGTCTTAAAAACACCAATCATTTTAAGCGATATTAATGGAATGGCCGCGCCTTGCACGACCATCCACCCGATGCACAGATGACAACGTGCCGCTTAGTTCTCTTGCATGCTGAGCACATTGCTTGACCAGACCGTCGGCAATTTGCAGCTTGCATAACGCGTATTGTAGTCGGCTATGAACGATTGCCGGCTTGACCGAGTCGCCAGGCTCGCCGTGTATCCTTCAATGTCCGCATAGACATTGGCATGGCGAAATACGTTTCGCGCATCAGTTCCACCAGCCCGTGGCAACATGACGCCCCAGAAAAGATTAGTGGCTGTTTCAGTTCGTCGATCTTGCACACGTTGGTGCACCGCACGCAGATCGTCACCGGAAACACCTTCATGAATTTCACAGCGCGTAAAAGTCACGATGCGCTCGCGATCATTCGCCATGGCATCGCTGTCCTGATATTTCGTCACTAAGTGTTGTAGACGAGGAGCACAGGATGCAATTTCACCCCATTCTTTGGCAAATGCCTGGCCTTTTTTTGTGCCGGTCCAGTCCGCCCACATGCGGCCTCCGGTCGCGTAATCTGTCACCGTTAATTCAATGAAGTCGATACCTGATTCGTTGGCTTGCCTGCTGCTGATCACTGGGCTAAGGATTTCATTGAAAAGATTAAGGTCCCTGCTTTTTGCCCACTTTATCCAACGATTTTGAAAGCGCACGACGTCGCTGGTGGTATGTCCATTATTAAGGTAGCAAATGTTCATCGTGACCATTTGTTCCGGCACGCTCGGTTCGTGGTGGTCAGCGTTGGCCATATTGCTAAACGCAAACGCGCACATTAACCCGATCAATAGCCTCTTTTGCATGGTGTCACCCCTGTTCAGATGGTTAGGTCGAGCTTTTACGCTACGCGGGGCTTAGAAGTGGGGCAACATTAGTTCGATATTGGTTAAGACGGCGTCTGAAGTAAGCCGAGAGTGTATACCTGCGAGAAGGCACGGATTGCGAAGGAAGGTCGTCACTGCAAGCCGCGATTTCGCGAGAGGTTAAGGTATTGCTTTTGGACCGATAAGGTCGAACAGTGATCAGAAGTACAGCCAGGGCGCAGGGGCCTGATAACCTGTATTCAACACGATTAAACGCGGCGATGTAAACCCAGAGAACTTTGTGTTTTTAACAGCAAATCCCTCGATATTAACGCTGAGAAAAGATCACTGAAAACCCCTGTTTAGGGTTTTCAGTTTTCCTAGATTTTCTTCTTCACAAAAATGAAATCGCCACCTTCATCGCCCGACCCCTGAACCACCCCATATTGGGGAACTTGATTGAGAACGCTGTTGTTCATGACCGCAATTTTAAATCGTGCAAAGAGATCTTGGGAAGTGAGGTGCCTTAGCTGATTAGATTCAAGGTTTTTAATCAAATATTTCATAAAAACACTGTCGTCCGGGACCTCTGTCAGTGTGCCGCTGGTAATCGCTTTCCGGCTTGTCATCTGAAACAAGGTCGATTCCAGTTTGCTCTCACCCTTAAATGCAGCTCTGGTTTTAAACAATCCTCCACTGAAGCAAGCATCAGCGATTAACAATGTGTGTTTGGTTTTTATACCGTAAATGTAGTCTCTTATCGTCGCGTTACTTATCCAAGAGGATTTACTTTTCTGTCTCGCGTCTGCCGGCAACCAATAACCTTGCTTAAAGCTTTCATCCCAGTAGCCATGCCCAGCATAAAAAATTAGCAGACTGTCATTGGCTTTTACCGCAGACGCCAAGTTTTCTAGCGTATCAATCAATTCAGACCTTGTTGGGTCCTCTAGCACGATCGCGTGTTCCTCAGAAAACGCGTAGTTTGCAATGAGCACCTCTTTCAATGACTTTGCATCTTTGACGGGGTCGTTCAAATCTACGATTTCGTCACTTTCGTATTGATTGACGCCAATGAAGAGTCCGTAAAAATTACCGACATTCAGCACTAATTCATCGTCATCATCATAGTAAAAGTCTGCATCACCAAGGGATCTATCTGGGCTGTCTGAATATGGGTTGTTCGTCAACGACCTGTTGCGCTGTGGCGCCGCCTGTGGTTTTTTTGGCACTAAGGTGGAGAAATCGTCCAAATAGGCGGTCAACACCCGCTTCTCTTTGTCCAAGTCAAACAGTGAACCTTGAAGCTTGTCCAACCTATCATTGAGCGCTCCAAGCTCTCCAGACGAGCCTCCTGTATTGTTCTGGCTCCCTGCCTGTCTTGATGTTGACGTGGACGTTACGGCAGAACCTACTTGTCCTCTCCTTTGATTGAAACGGATAACAGATATGTCGTTTTGAACCGAATTGATTTTCGATTCAAATCCTCGGTATTTACTACTTAACCCCTGTATTTCTGCCTCTAAATATCGTTTTGCCGACGCTATTTGTGACTCGCTGCATACGGGGTAACAATCAACAGGGGCTTGGGCGAGCGAAAATGGCACTGAAAAGTAGAGTACGAAGCCAAAGAAAACCTTAATTATGTTGTTTTTCATTAGAAACACACCTCTAGGGGGTCTTATCAAGAATCCTGAAAATGCCTTTCGGCTGTCATCCTTGATTCTAACAAATTTATTGTAAGGAACAATCTTAGAACTACCGCGTGTCTGAAAGTACCTAGTAACCAGTTTTTTCCGCAAAGTCATTCTGTTCGCTTGAAAACCTCATTTACAAGCGCAAATGTGTCTCGTTTTAATGATCAGAACGGGAAAAAAGTAATGCAGACACCCAGGTAAGACAAAAAAGAGAGGGCGTTAGTATTCAACGCTGTTTCGTCATTTTATTGAGTCACAGAGAGGATTCGCACTTGAAAATGCGTTTCCTCAGGCCGTTGAGGTATTGCTTTCTGTTCGATCGGGCTGAAAAGGCCTGATTTATCGGTGTTTGAAAACTCGATTGTCAATGTCTGAGACGCACTTGACCAAAGGTGTCGCAGGCAGTTTGGTTGATCTTTTAGATGGCGCAAAGATCAGGCAAGGGAATGATGTCTCTTTGTTCAAGGCTAACGCCGCGTTCCCAGCTGTGAGATCGTGTAACGCTGGTTCTTCAGCGTTAGCCCTTGGGTTGCATCAAGCGCTAGTTTTGATCGAACTCTTCAAGAGTCATGTTGTGATCGTAGACCCGCAGGAATTCAACGCGTTCAGAGCTAACACGCTCAACCACCTGACTAATTGTTTGAAGGTAGGTTGACCATGCAGCGGTGGTGCTGGAGTAGTCACTCCATTGTTCCATTTCGGCAAAACTCTCATGACCGATAGTAATGATATGCGAGGCAAAGCCATCATAGTTTACGTTCCCTGCATCAATCGACGACAACCAGACTTGACCAGTGAAGTCCTTAAAGTCAGCCGAGGTCATCATGGTGTCCATCGCTTGGAGGAGTTGTCCCGGATTAGAGACTCTAAGTCGAATAGCTGACCAGACTGTATCTTTGTTAGATACCGTTCCCCAACCTTTAATCGGGCTGTTGGAAGATTGAGCAACCGGTGTCGCTATATTTCTCATCGATCTTTGAAATTTACGTATTTCAGGTGAGCCAGCCATACTTTTACGCCAGCGCTCTTGCTCGGCGTGACTTGGGTAGAGCACAACCACTGCGTGAGTCGCCGGCGAACTGCCGTTGAAAGATATCGATTGAAACTGGACTGACGCGGATCGACTTTTGGCAGCGTCGCTTTTCTGAAGGTCATCCATTGCCTTTAAGGCTGCTGCTTCCTTTCCTGGCTGAATTTGCCACTGCATGATATTCCAGAGTTGGCCCGCCTGCGCTTGATTGACAGCTAACAACATGAATACCGCGAATAAAAATTTTTGCATGAGTTTTTCCTCAATTTAGTGTCCCGTCACATTTCCAATTCAGGTCAGTAAAGTCAACATTAGTACGGTTTTGGTTTTCAGCTAACCAGGAGCTAGCGGCTTGACCAGCATTGGTCCGACTTTATGCGATGCATGATCAAAACTTTTTACTAACGACCAAGGTGATGAGGTCATCGTGGTGTCCAGTGCTGCCAGTTTGCCGAGGTGTTTCGTGGGGCAACTTACAATATTTTACAACCTGCTATTCAGGGTCAGGTATCCTGATAAAACGGCAAATGGTGGCACATTGATACTTGTCTAAGGGTGTGCGCGCCAACAACGTTTAAGCATCAAACTAGAGGTTAGAATGATGGATGGAATACCTGACGCGAATCAATTAACAGAAACCGTCGTCGCAATGTTGACGGCTCATAGCCCGTCTTTACTCGGCGCTTTAGTGACCTTGATTGTCGGCTGGTGGATGGTTGGTATGGTGACTCGTGGCATCGGTGCTGCGCTCAGCAAAGGCGGTATGGAAGATACGCTCAAGAATTTCCTGATGAGCCTCACCGGCGCCGGTTTTAAAGCAATAGTCCTTATCACCGTTGCCGGAATGATCGGTATCGAAACCACCTCGTTTATTGCCGTGCTTGGTGCAGCTGGTCTTGCTGTCGGTCTTGCTTTGCAAGGTTCGCTGGCTAATTTTGCCGGTGGTGTGCTGATTCTCATTTTTCGTCCTTATAAAGTGGGTGACTTTATTCAGGGTGGCGGCGAAACAGGTACGGTACGTAGTATTGAAATTTTCAATACCGTCATGACAACGGCTGACAACAAAAAGATCATTGTGCCTAATGCAGCAATTTCGAACGCTACAATCACCAATTTTTCTGCAATGGACACACGTCGGGTCGATATTGTTTTCGGTGTTGGATACGGCGACGACTTACGCCACGCAAAGTCTGTGCTTGAAGAAATTATTCGCAAGGACGGACGAATCCTGGTGGATCCTGAACCTCAGATAGTGGTGTCGGCTCTGGGTGATAGCGCCGTTGATATCACCACGCGGTCCTGGGTAAAAGCGGCTGATTACTGGGGAGTCTTTTTTGACCTCACGGAGGAGGTTAAGCTGGCGTTCGACGAGCAGGGGATCTCTATTCCTTATCCGCAGCAAGATCTTCACTTATTTAGGGAAGACAAAGCGTAAAAGTTGGGAAGGTTAATCGTGCTCAATCGCATTTTCTCCAGATGGCGAAGTACGGTTTTCCTGCAAGGTAGGGCCAAGAAAGCCCGTGTAACATTGCCCGAAAAATAGATGCTCAATGTCTCAACAGCGTGAAACCAAATATTCTCAGGCTGGTGGTTTGGGCGGTAAATATAATAGTTGCAAAGGTTTCGGGGGCGCGAGCCAGAGCCGTCTTCATATCCATTCCACAGACATGAGCTGATCAACCATTTTGTTCGCGATGTTTCTCTATCGCATCACGAATAAATGTCTTGGCGCGTTCGGCATCTCCCCATCCTTCAATTTTCACCCACTTGTTTGGTTCAAGGTCTTTGTAGTGGACGAAGAAATGTTCGATTTGCTGAAGCGTGATTTCAGGTAGATCATCAAAGTTCTTTATCTTGTCGTACCGTTTGGTTAACTGATGTGAAGGCACGGCGAGTATTTTTTCATCACCACCGGCCTCGTCAGTCATCATTAGGACGCCGATTGGACGACAATTCATTACCGCACCCGGTGTGATGGCTCGAGTACTGGAAACGATGACATCGATAGGGTCTCCGTCTTCCGATAGCGTGTGTGGCACAAAACCATAGTTGCCAGGATAGCGCATTGATGTGTAGAGGAAGCGATCCACGACGAGCGCACCTGATTCTTTATCCATTTCGTATTTGATGGGTTCACCACCAACAGGGACCTCTATGATCACGTTGATATCTTCGGGTGCATTTTCACCGATGGCTATAGCTTCTATTCGCATTATGTCCTTGCTCTGGGTCACTGATTTTGAAGCGGCGCATTATTGGGATAGTTTTGTTACAAATCAAGTATAATGTGCTGCTTGGCTGGGTCTTCCAGATAACCCGTTGAAGCGATGCTTCACAGTACCCGTTAGTTACCCTCAAACACCTTGTTTAGTCTTACGATTTTCACATGAAGTTATCCCCAACATGGCCCTTTAATCCCGCTAAAAGTCCGTTCTACTATGGTTGGGTTATCTGGGCATTCAGTACGCTAGGTTTTTTGTTCAGTATTCCCGGTCAGACCATGGGGATGGCGGTTTTTACAGATGCTTTCATCGACGCGCTGGGTCTCTCACGGACAGAATTGTCGATGGCTTATCTGATGGGCACCATCGGTTCATCTCTGTTTCTGACCGCTGCAGGCCGATGGTATGACCGTTTTGGTGGCAGAATAATGATTGCCGGCGCCAGTCTGGCACTCGGTATCATGGTGTTTTTTATTAGTGTCACGGATTTGATCGCAGCATTTTTCGGCGGTGGTCTCGTTCTCACTTTTGTGTTGATTATGACAGGCTATTTTGGTGTTCGGTTTTTCGGTCAGGGCGTGCTGACCAGCTGCTCCAGAAATGTATTGCTGCGCTGGTTTGTGAAACGGCGCGGACTCGTGAGTGGCATCCGCGGGGTATTTGTCTCTTTTGGTTTCTCGGTTGCGCCACTTTTTCTTGCCGGGATTATCGTATTCTTCGAATGGCGTGGTGCTTTGTGGTTGCTGGCGATTTTGGTGGGCGTTGTTTTTGCTATTTTCGCGCTGATATTTGTGCGGGACGATCCAGCATCATGTGGTTTGCTGCCAGACGGCGCAAAACCTGAGGACAACTCCGAAGCCTCGCTGATGGAGGTCGAGAGCAAAACCTTGGCGGATGCTCGAAGGTCGCCTGCTTTCTGGCTGTATAGTATGAGCCTTGGTATGTATGCGATGTTCGGCACTGCGCTGACCTTCCATGTTGTTTCGATTTTTGAAGAAGCCGGTCGAGGAAGGGTCGAAGCATTTGGATACTTTATTCCTTCAGCGATCTTTTCTACGGTGACGAATTTGCTGGCAAGTTCTTTTGTAGACAAGCATCGGCTCAAACCATTCCTTGTCGCCATGCTGGCCTGTTTTGTGATCGGCGCATTTGGGCTGCTCAACCTCAGCGAGGCATGGGGTTACTGGTTGCTAGCCTTTGGTTTTGGTGCCGGAGGTGGTTTGTGGGGCGTTAATTCTAACCTGGCATATATTCGATTTTTTGGACCACTACATCTCGGTGAGATTAGTGGGTTGAGTACCTCTCTTACGGTTTTTGCCAGCGCGGTTGGTCCTGCTGCATTCAGTCTAGGGCTAGATTATTTTGGAAGTTACGACGCAGCGGTGAAGATCTGTCTTGTTTTGCTTAGCGCGTTATTGTGTGCGGCGACGCTGTTGAAGCAGGAAGAGTTGCCCTTCCTTCCATCTGCTTAAGTCTTGTTGTCCTGATGCCCTATCTGAAAATGAGGGCCGATAGAGGACTAATAGAGCGTTTCAACGCGGTAACTGAGTCGTTTGAGTGCACCGGGATGTTTTTCATCAATCGTTTTTTTCAGTGCTTCTCTGGCATGTCGTATGTCGACTGGCCTCTGGTACATTGCCAGAATGCCATTGGTGTAACGCGGATGGTGAAATAAGAGCGCATGACGAAAAATCTTGCGGGTTGTTGGATCTCTGGCCACAGTTCTTGCGGTAGCAGCAGACAGATGATTCTGAATCAGAACGCCATCAGCAGTGAGTCTACAGGATAACTGTTCCATCCATTGTCGAGTTACAGCCTTGGGCCTGACGGGGTCATCAGGACCATCGACAAACAAATCATCCAGCAGCACGGTGTATTTGTGGTGATTCTTCTCAACCCACTGGTAGGCATCTGCGTGAATTAATTCGGCGGTTTTTGCGTCGCAGCCGAAAAACTCTCTGGCAACCTTGAGATGTATTTCGTCGTACTCGATACCGGTGATAGTCGGTTGATCAAACAATTGATTGAATAGATGTATCGCTGCGCCGCCCCCAACGCCGAGGATCAGAATCTCGGACCGCTTCAATGGAAGAAATAAGGCAGGCACCACAAGCAAATCCCAGATACCACCGGTGAACAAGTGACGAGGGTTGTACTGCGAGTGGAAAGCACCATTTGTGTATAACCGTCGCGTTGCGCCGGCTGATCTGACTTCGTAGCAGGTGCTTCCTTCGTGATGTCGCCAGATAATAGCCAAAATGTCAGGTTCGCCAGAGGGTAGAATGAACGATTATTACCGGTTAGTCGAAAGAATCAACTTTCGATAGATATGTCTAAAGTTTATCATGCCCCGCGGGGTCTAATAGCCCACGACAGAATCTAATCCTGAAATGATTTAGAAATATAAGAGAAGGCAAATGACTTGTTTCAAAAGTACTCATGACATCGGAAAACTGGGTTTTATCATCATCAGTTACCTGCTTTTTTGCTCACCCGTCGCGCTGGCTGAGAAAGCGGTGTTCGCGGGGGGTTGCTTCTGGTGTGTGGAAGCGCTGTATCAGGAACAAGCCGGTGTGTCTGATGTTGTATCAGGGTTTACCGGCGGCACCTTGAGAAACCCAACCTACAATGGCAATCACCGCGGTCACTACGAGGCGGTAAAGGTGACATACGATCCGTCAGTGATTAGCTATCAGGATTTACTGGATTTGTATTGGGTGAATATCGATCCCTTTGACGACAAGGGACAGTTTTGTGACAAGGGATTTAGTTATCGCGCTGCGATATTTGTACAAGACGAGAAGGAACGCGCGTTAGCCATAGCATCCAAGGAGAAGGTGATGGCGCGTTTTGAGGGAGAAACTGTATACACGGAGATCTTAAGCACTAAGCGGTTTTATCCAGTGGAAAAATTCCATCAGGACTATTACAAGAAAAACCCAATCCGTTACAAATTTTACCGGTCTGGTTGTCGTCGCGATCAAAGACTGGAACAAATTTGGGGCGACGACGCTACCCATTAGTCTGATACGGAGCACACATGAGTTTGAGTAGATTCATCATCATCATTGTCGTCCTTGGCATCATCGGTGCGTTTTTCGCCTTTGATTTTGGGCATTACCTCACGTTGGCGTATGTAAAGTCCCAGCAAGCTGCGCTAAACGAACTGGTTGCAACACAACCACTGGAAATTGCAGCTGCATTTTTCGCTATTTACATCGCGGTAACCGCAGCCTCACTCCCCGGTGCTGCAATTCTGACGCTCGTGGCAGGCGCTATGTTCGGCGTTTGGTGGGGTACGCTGCTGGTTTCTTTTGCATCAAGCATCGGCGCAACGCTGGCGATGTTGGTCGCCCGCTTTATCCTGAGAGAACAAGTCGAAGCCAGGTTTGGTACTCAGCTGAGTGGCATTGACAAGGGGATCGAAAAAGAAGGCGCCTTCTATTTGTTCACTCTGCGACTCGTGCCTCTGTTTCCGTTTTTCGCTATCAATCTGTTGATGGGGCTGACAAAAATAAAAGTGCTGACGTTTTTTATTGTCAGTCAAATCGGCATGCTGGCTGGCACCCTTGTCTACGTGAATGCGGGTACACAGCTTGCCGAAATTGAATCTACAGCAGATATTCTTTCCGTTGAATTATTGTTGTCTTTTGCGCTGTTGGGCATTTTTCCGTTAATCGCCAAAAAAATAGTCGATATCGTTCGGGATGGAAAGAATCTCAGAAAATGGTCAAAACCAAAAAGCTTTGATCAAAATGTGATTGTCATCGGCGCCGGTTCAGGTGGACTTGTTGCGGCCCTGATTGTTGCTACTGTCAAAGGCGAGGTGACACTGATCGAAAGGCACAAAATGGGCGGAGATTGCCTTAATACCGGGTGTGTACCCAGCAAATCTCTCATTCGTTCAGCAAAACTGGCTGCGGATATTACGCGGAGTCGATCCCTCGGCTTCAAGCCGATGATTGCCGATTTTGAATTTGCTGATGTCATGGAGCGTGTGCAGCAGATCATCAAAAAAATTGAACCCCATGACTCGGTTGAGAGATTCGAGAGTCTGGGAGTGAACTGTGAAATTGGAGAAGCTAAAATTTTATCTCCATATTCTGTCGAAATTAACGGCAAGGTCATCACGGCGAAGAATATCATTGTCGCCACCGGTGCTCAGCCCCTGGTGCCAGGCATCAAGAATATTGAGTCTGTTGAATATCTTACCTCGGACAATATCTGGGAAATTCGAGAGCAACCAAAGAGACTGGTTGTGTTAGGGGGTGGGCCCATTGGTACGGAGCTATCTCAGGCTTTTCATCGTTTGGGTAGTGAAGTGACTCAAATTGAAGCCTTTGACAGAATTATGTCGCGAGAAGATCCCGAGTTTTCGCATATGGTGATGGATTCGATGAAAGCAGAGGGCGTTGAGATTCTGACCGGGCATACGGCCACTGAAGTTGTAATTGAGAACGGTGAAAAGTTCCTCAGGATTGAATCAACGGAAAATCGTGAAAGCCAATTGATCCCGTTTGATCAGTTGTTGGTCGCGATAGGTCGAAAAGCCAACGTGACGGGCTTTGGTTTGGAAGATCTGGGTATTTCGCTGACTGATCGGGGAACCATTGAGGTTGATGAATACCTTCGTACTAACTATCCAAATATTTATGCGATTGGCGACGTAGCCGGTCCCTATCAGTTTACCCACACAGCCTCGCACATGGCCTGGTATGCCGCAGTGAATTCATTGTTTGGCACTTTCAAGAAATTCAAGGTCGATTACTCGGTGGTACCCTGGGCAACATTTTGTTCCCCGGAAGTTGCAAGGGTCGGCCTGAATGAAACTGAAGCGAATGCACAAGGCATAGCTTACGAAGTTGTAACCTATGACGTGGGTGAGTTGGACAGAGCGTTAGCTGACGAAGAGGGTCATGGTTTAGTCAAGGTGCTTACAGTGCCTGGTAAAGACAAAATCCTAGGTGTGACCATAGCCGCTGATCACGCCGGAGATCTCATCAGTGAATATGTATTGGCGATGAAACACGGTCTTGGCTTAAGAAAGATCATGGGTACGATTCATATTTATCCGACCCTCGCGGAAATGAACAAGTTTGCTGCGAGTGAGTGGGCCAAACAGCATAAACCTGAAGGCTTGCTCGGTTTTGCAGAAAAGTTCCATGCCTGGCGGCGCGGGTAGAATCTTTGATGTGTTTTATCTACGATGTATGGTCTATTCCAGCTACCCTTCGAAGGTAAAACATGACAGAAAAAATCCATCGCAGTGACATTTACGGCGATTTGAAAAATAGGAACGAAAAAGAAGCGTCCCCTCTGATTCCGGCTTCTACCGTCATTCTTTTGAGGGATGGGGCAAGAACCGACGATTCCAGTGTTTCCCAGTCGGGTGAAGACATCGAAGTGTTGATGCTGCAGAAAAACCAAAATATCAGTTTCGGTGGTATGTGGGTGTTTCCTGGTGGTCGAATAGATGATGAAGATTATGACGGCGAAGGCCGCGAAGCTGCCGATCAAATGAAAGCGGCACTTGCCGCGGCAGTCAGAGAAACCGTGGAGGAGACGGCATTAAGCGTAGATGCCGAAGATTTTGTCTATTTTGCACATTGGACGCCACCGCCCGCGACCCCTAAACGTTTTTCTACTTGGTTTTTTGCCGCCGAAGCTGACAATACAAAGACGGCTTCTCATCACATTGAAGTTGATGGCGAAGAAATTCTTAATCACCGATGGATACGCCCGCGTGAGGCTTTGGCGCTGCACGCTGATGGCAAAATTGACCTAGCACCGCCGACCTGGCTCACGCTTTACCACATTGACAAGTATCCTCAGGTAGATCTGGCACTTGAACGATTTCGTAAAACCGAGGAGAAGATCTACAAAACCCATGTTGCAAAAGACAAATCTGGTGTGCGGGTTGCCATGTGGCACGGAGACGCCGGATACGAATCGTGGGATCCCGACGTGGCGGGTGAGCGGCACAGACTAGTAATGCGCGAAAACGGGTTTGTGTTTGAGAATACCGCCGAAGAGTATTAGGAAAAGTGTAATCTATGTTGATACCGGAATTTAGCAATACCTACGCAGCACTTGGTGCGAGTTTTTCTACAGCACTTGAGCCCACGCCAGTACCCTCACCGGAGTTGGTAAAGGTGAACGACGAGCTCGCAAAATTGCTGGGTTTTGAGCCGGCAGATCTGGCGTCTGAAAAAGGCGTCAACATGCTTGCGGGTAACGAGTCTTTTGAGGGAATGGCGCCGTTGGCAGCGGTATATGCGGGTCATCAGTTTGGGCAGTTTAATCCTCAATTAGGCGATGGTAGAGCAATATTGTTGGGCGAAGTAGTCACCTCAGATAAAGCTCGGTTTGATGTGCAGCTTAAGGGTGCCGGCCAAACGCCCTACTCGAGGGGAGGAGATGGCAGAGCCCCACTTGGACCGGTGCTCCGGGAATATTTGGTAAGCGAAGCGATGCATGCCTTAGGTGTTCCTTCCACGCGGTCACTCGCAGCTGTCACGACTGGTGAGCTTGTCTATCGCGAAGAGCCCCTGCATGGCGCAGTCTTAACTCGCGTGGCGAGCAGTCACATCCGAATCGGTACCTTTCAGTATTTTGCTGCAAAGGGAATGAGAGACGAACTAAAGCAAATGGCTGACTATGTCATCCAGCGACACTACCCAGAAGCGGCGGATACAGCGCAACCTTATGTCGAGCTGTTAATTGGGGTGGCAAAGAATCAGGCATCACTTATTGCTAAATGGCAACAGCTAGGATTCATTCATGGTGTGATGAACACTGATAACGTATTACTGTCAGGCGAAACGATAGATTACGGGCCTTGTGCGTTTTTAGACGTTTTTAACCCAGAGCAGGTATTTAGTTCCATTGACAGAGGTGGAAGGTACGCTTATCAGAATCAGCCATCGATAGCTCACTGGAACATCATGAACTTTGCGCAAACTTTATTGCCACTGATTGATGAGGACACGGAAAAGGCTGTTGAGTCGGCCCAGCAGGTTGTAGACCAATTCCAGGGGCACTATCAAACAGCTTATCAAGAGGGTATGAATCGAAAACTCGGATTGGCCAGTGATTGTGTTGCCGGTGCCGCGTTAAGTGACAGTTTTCTCGTGCTGTTAGCCGAGGGTCAATGCGACTTTACCTTGGCTTTTCGACGACTCTCGGAAATTTTTCATGAGACACTTTCCGGGTCAGAGGGCACCAGCGCAGCGGGTGGAGATTCTGTATCAGCGCTGTTCGAGTTTCCTGCTTCATTCGCGAATTGGTTGCAAGAATGGAAGCAAGTGCTTAGGGAGCCCGGTTGTGCATCCACTAATCCGACCGAAATCTTCAAAGCCAATCCTGTTTATACACCGAGAAATCATCTGGTCGAGAAGGCGATTCTAGAGGGGTACCAAGGAAATTATCAAGTTTTTGAAGACCTGCTTACACGGGTTACCAACCCGACGATGTTTAACAAACAAGACGCAGAATATGCGAGAGCCCCGAAGCGTGAAGAAGTCGTTCGACAGACCTTTTGCGGTACCTGAGTTTGGGTAAAGCGAAGAACCCATTATACAAAAACTATGGCTGGGTAGGGCGCGATCCCTCGGCCCCAGAATATGTGGAACAAAGAGACTATCTGGTTTCCAACAATGGTATTAAGGGATTGGAGGTGGTGGCAGCCGAGGACGTTGAGCGGGCTCGGGATATTTTTTACCGTGATGGGTTTGTTGCCGTAAGAGATCTGCTAACCCATCAGCAGCTTTCTTTTATCCGAGAGGGATGCGATCGGGTGATTGGTGAAATCATGCAGTTAGATGAGGGGAGATTAGGTAACAGAGGGTCTCACCGCTATTCTTTCGGTAGTGTAAGTCTCACCGGTCAAATGTGTCATCATCCTGAATGGGCAATGTTACTCGACCTTCCGAGACTCGATGCCATTCTCACGGCCATTTTTAATTCCGAAGATTATATTTCGAGAGGGGCGGGCGGTGATTTTTGTCTTCCTGGTGCCGTCAGCTACCAGCCACTGCATTCAGATATGGGGGATTATCGAGAACACAAGGATCCAGCAACTGGTGAGACGATTTACAAATCAGGATCTTTTCAAGACCCTAGAGGCAAGCTCAATTATCGTGACTTACCCTGTCCTTATATTGCGTGCAATTTTCCGACGGTCGACTTTACACCTATTAACGGTCCGACCCGTCAAATTCCGGGTACTCAGCACTCAAAAGAACCTCTGCCTGAACTTGCTACTGAACCAGAATGGATGAAACTCAGCACCGTTTGTCCGCTATCTGCCGGTAGTGTTTTGATAAGAGACGTCAGAGCTTGGCACGGTGGAACGCCTAATTTGTCGGATGACATCAGAGCGATTCCCAACGCAGAGTTTTTCGCGCCCTGGTTCCGGCAAAATGTTCGGCCCTCACTTCCACGGGACCTGTTTGAATCTCTAAGCCAACGTGGGCAGAGAGTCTGTCGAGAAATTGTGGCCCCGGAGGGGACTCATTTGAAACTGGGCTATCGAGATAACCTTGGAGGAACACCTCAAGGGTTTTAGGGTCAACTTATGTTTCGAACTTCAGGCCTTCGGGAACGGTGATAATCCTCCCCGCGGTTGGCTTGCTGAAATGCGTGCCAATGACAAGGGTTGCTGAGTCTGCCAGTTCCTCGAGGATCCGTTTACGACAGCTCGCCGCCGCTTCAGGATCCTCATCAAAAGTCACAGTCCAGTCGGGATGAGCTATTTGACAGGGATGGTGCATAAAATCCCCCGTGATCATCGCATTTTGACTACCTGACTCCAGTATCACGCTGACATGTCCGGGAGTATGACCAACCGTTGGAATAAGTTTTATTTCGTCTGATATGACGTGATTGGTTTCCACGAGATCCACTAGCCCGGCTTCAAACACGGGTTTGATAGAATCCAGCATAATAGCCACCTGATCTTCGTCGTCAGACTTTGACCAATACGCGTATTCTGTTGCGCCAAATAGATATCTTGCGTTGGGGAATGTTGGCACCCAGGCATCGCCATCTTTCATTGTATTCCAGCCCACGTGGTCAACGTGAAGATGTGTGCAGACAACAAGGTCAACAGATTCTCTGGTCCATCCAGCGGCGGCTAGGTTCTCAAGAAAGCTGGTCTGAAGGGAGTTTCCACCCAGCATATGACGGGGTTTGTCGTTTCCAATACAGGTATCTACCACGAGACGTAGGCCGGGCGCTTCAACCAAGAACACCTGAAAAGCCAGCTTGATAAAGCCCTCTTCGGTGACATAGTGGGGGAATAGCCAATCGATTTTTTTGATCGCTTCTGGTGTCGCCTTAGGCATAAATGCCGTATCTGCTCGGTAGGGCAGCGGCATCTCCATTTCCAGTATGCGGGTTACCTTGATTTCACCTATTTGCCAGCTATCCAACATGTTAACTGCCACCTGCTCTCGTGTGTCCGTAATGATGTCTTGGTGGTCGAGTATACGCAGTCCTCGCTTTCACGCCATCCAAAATATCTGGGGTGTTAATCGCGTGCGCGCGACTATTAGGCGATTTGGAGCTTGAATGAGATTGATAGTGGCGTTAGTAGCCAGGATCTTCCAGATTGAGTAGCGGGAAGGCGCTGACAACCGAAGGTGGTGTAACCGGAGACGCGGCTGTGACAAAAGATGCATCGAGCTCGCTGAAATTCTTGATGCCCATCAGCGCCAGCGTGCCTGATATTTCTTTTTGTAGTAACTGTAAGCAGCAGATTAGGCCTTCAAGTCCACCCGCAGCCAACGCCCAGGCTTCTAAACGCCCAATGCCCACAGCATCAGCGCCGAGAGCCATGGCTTTAACAACATCTGAACCACGACAAACGCCGCTATCAAAGGCGATTTCAGCACGTCCACCGACAATGTCGACGACTTCAGGTAATAAGTCTATCGCGCCCCTGCCATGGTCAAGTTGTCTGCCGCCGTGATTGGATACATAAATGACATCAACACCATGATCAACGGCCTTCGCAGCATCTTCGGCGGTGTTGATACCCTTAAGGATAAGCGGAATATCAAATTTTTGCTTGATGCGTTCGACGTCTTGCCAGTTGAGGCTGGCTTGGTAGCCCATGTCTCCCGGTGTTGTCGGTGAGGTGGGGCTCACGCCTTTGGCGATATCTCGCTCCCGCCGGCTGACCACTGATGTATCAACCGTGAGGCAGAAAGCCTTGTATCCGCTGTCGATGACACGACGAACGATGTCATCGACCCAATTTTCATCACCTCTGACGTAAAGTTGATAGACCTTCGACGCATTTGATGCCGCAGCGATTTCTTCAATATCCGGGGTGCATACCGAACTTGCGATGCTCATGATACCCATCTCAGCGGCAGCTTTCGTCGCTGTGGCGCCTCCACCCGGATCAAAAATCTGCAGTGAACCAACGGGCGCCAGTAAAATCGGCATACTCATGGGCTGATCGAGAAAACTCGTCGCTGTGTCAATTGATGAGACGTCGTTGAGAACACGAGGTTTGAATGCCAGTGAATCAAGAGACAGTCTGTTGCGGGCAACCGTCGTTTCCGTCTCAGTGCCACCAATTAAATAGTCCCAACTGGTCTGCGGTAGATTACGTTTCGCGAGCTTCACCATTTGGTGAAGCGTATGGAATGGTTTCTTTGGCAACGGAACCCCCGCGAGCGCTGATCTTTAGCTGAGTTCGCTGACGGAACTGATGACCTTCGCAACAATACCGTATTCGATGGCTTCCTCAGGAGACATCCAGTAGTCGCGATCGGTATCTTTTTCGACTTGCTCAAGTGGCCGGCCGGTTTCGTCAGAAATCATTTTATTGACGCGCTTTTTCGTCTTTAGAATTTGCTCTGCCTGAATGCTGATATCCGTCGCGTCACCACGAGACCCACCTGATGGCTGGTGAACAAGATAGCGGGTATTTGGCAGTGAGTATCGGTTTTCCTTTTTAGCCGCGAGGTAAATAGTGGTTGCGGCGCTAGCGACCCAACCTGTGCCTACGACGCGTACTTCTGGCTGTATGAATTTGATCATATCGTACACAACATCACCGGATTCAACATGGCCACCGGGAGAACTGATGTAAATTGTGATTGGGTCATTGTTTTCAGCCGCAAGCGCCAGTAACTGCTGGGTCACTGTTCTCGCTACCCGCTCGTTGATAGATCCAAAAATAGATATCGACCTGGAGTTGAACAGCTTTTCGTCCATGAAGTTCGAGTTCGCAGATTTTTCTTCCGGAGATTCTTCATCCATTCGATCGTTGAGATTAGCAGCGTTAGACAGTGTGTAAGGTGTTGATGTTGACATTGTTTCTGAGGATCCTTTAAGCATACATCGGTGTAGTAAAGGTGTGCATAAATTGGCAACACCGGCTCTTTCATCAAGAATAGCAACGCGAGTCAGGTAAAGCTATATCGAGCGTTGAATCATCGCCGCGCCGCGTCACACTCCAATATGGGGATGGCAGCGAAGTAAAACAAGTCGCACGAGCCCAACCCTCAGGCCGCGAGCTTCTATTCTGGGGCCTTCAGGTAAAACCGCATCATATTTCAAACAGTGTGATTTGTATTAAACACGTCAATTATTTTTAACCCGCGATTTTTGTTTCTAACTATCTGATAAATATAAGGATAATGAGTGACTTGCTGAAATCGAATAGCTCAGCAGATCTTGACCCAAATAGTTGCAATGGCTGGAGTCAATCACGCCGAACCTGCTGACGCTGCGGAATCTTATGTTGCCGCTGATAACAATGAACCGCTTCGTGTCCAGTTCTTAAGTCGGGACAAGCGCATTTTTCATACCTAGCGCGCTTTAATCGCCCGGTAGACTTTCACGTCACTATATTCCTTTAACTCATCGAGATCCGGAATTGTTGTAGTAGTCACCCTGTCTAGGATCTCGTAGCCCTGCAGCTCAAATTGTTTTATCCGTGAATCAGCAATAAGAATTTCGTCACCCAGATCTGGTAATAACGTGAGTAGCGGAAAGTTGTCCCGATCGTATAGCACATCAGCAGCAACGACCACATCGACGCTGTTATCCAACTTGTTAATGTCATCGAGTTGCTGAATTTCAACATTATTCAAGCAGGCATTAGCTTTTATGGCGCTTTGTGACATTGGATCGTTGTCGCAGGCGATGACATGGTCAGCGCCGGCCAAACAGGCTGCGATAGCAACCACGCCGGAGCCAGAACCAAAATCGAGTACAGATTTTCCTTTCACGATTTCAGGGTTCTGTGTGAGATATCGTGCCATCACCTGGCCGCTGGCCCAGCAGAATGCCCAATAGGCCGGCGCATCGAGAATACGCAGCATTTCATCATCCGGCATTCTACCCCTTGGGTAATCGTCAGAAAGTAGAAATAGTGATACCTTGGGACACAATGGCAAAGCGGTTTGAACCAGTTCAGCATGGCGGATGGTGGCGCTAAGGTTGTCGTCAATTGCTCGTTTGAGGGTTTCGAGTCGCTGTGTCACCTGGTTGCTATTGCCTGAATTTTCGATACGTGCGCATTCTATATGAGAATCCAAGGCTTTACCTCGGTAGACAGACCTATGTAGGATAAACCGTTAACGACAATTTCCACAGGAGAGCACCATGGCCATTGATTTTCAGTTCAGTCAGGAGGTAGAAGATGCGCGTTTGATGATGCGTGAGTTCCTGCAAAATACGGTTAAGAAAGAGTTTGAAATATTGCGTAATCGAGGTGATGCATCAGGGGACGATTGGTCAGTGCTGGTGAAGGAACTCCGAAGCCGGGCAAAAAGTGAAGGCTTCTGGTTACCTCATATGCCACAAGATGTTGGGGGTATGGGATTAGGTATCACTGCCGTTGCAGCAGTTTCCGCCGAGGCTGCTAAGGTGCCGATGGGACCGTACATCATTAATTGCCAGGCACCCGATGAAGGCAATATGCATACGCTTTATCATTTTGCGACGGACTATCAGCGTGAAACTTTTCTCAAGCCACTGTTAGAGGGTACCGCGAGGTCCTGTTTTTCTATGACGGAACCTGAGGTAGCGGGTTCTGATCCAACGTTGATCCAGACAACAGCGGTCCAGGATGGCGATGATTGGGTGATTAACGGTCACAAGTGGTTCACCTCCGGTGCCAAGGGTGCTGATTTTGCTATCGTGATTGCGAAAACGGATCCTGACGCGAGTGTGGCACAAGCACGAAATTCAGCGTTCATTGTGCCGCTTGATTCTCCTGGGTTTGAGATAGTGCGCGATGTTGAGACCATGGGCGGTAAACACAATCATCCGGAAGTTAGATATAACGATGTTCGGGTGCCGAAGGAAAACTTACTCGGCGAGCGTGGTGGGGGGCATAAACTTGGACAGGTTCGTCTTGGTCCTGCGCGTTTGGCGCACTGTATGCGATGGCTGGGGCAGATAGAAATGGCGCTTGAGATGCTGATTGATAGGGCTCAAAAAAGATTCGCTCACGGCTCTCTGCTATCTGAAAAGCAGAGCATCCAATGGATGATGTCTGACAGCGCGATGGAGTTGTATTCCTCAAAGTTAATGGTGTTGCATGCCGCCTATAAAATTGAGAACGGTATGGAATTCAAACAAGAGGTTTCAATGGCCAAACACCACGTGGCTAATACTTTGTGGCGGGTTGTCGACAGGGCCATGCAAGTGCATGGCGCGCTGGGTTATTCGACCGATACGCCTCTTGCTGGCATGATGCAGCAGGCTCGTTGGGCGAGGTTGGCAGATGGTGCAGATGAAGTGCATCAAATGCGTATCGCCGAGCTTCTGATGAAAGCCTATAACTCTGATGGATCAATAAATCAGGGCGTAGGTGGTTTGCCGTTGTAGCACGCGAACTAAAATAACAGGTCCGTTATGGTGCGAGGGTCAGCACGTTGACCCGCTTCACATCACGTGCTGTCGGTAATAGCACCTAGCTTCGTCAAGGTTTGTGTTCACGCATCAGACTTGTCGATATCTGGACGGAAACCAGATGGGTCAACAGAGTCAGTCAAAATAGCAGCAGGTATACCATGTCAATTATTGTAGAAAAGAAGGCCGCCGTGACAGATATTTGTTACGGCATAAAAAGAATTGTCGTCGGTTTGATTTTCCTTCTGTTGAGTCACAGCCTAAATGCAAGCGAGCAACAAAGAGAGCTCTACCTGATTGCCGAGGCCACTTCAGCGGATCGTATTCAGCAAGACATACAGCAACTGGTTGATTTTGGTACCCGTCACACATTATCTGAAACTCGGTCCAAGACTCGAGGTATCGGTGCCGCAAGAAGATGGATAAAGTCTGAGTTTGAAAAAATTTCCCGTGATTGCGGTGAGTGTTTGGAGGTTTATTTTCAAAGCGATATTGTCGGTGGCGTAAAACGTATACCCAATCCAACTGAAGTGGTTAATGTCATTGCCGTATTGCGAGGACACACCGAACCTGATCGGTATGTGATTATGTCGGGAGACATTGATTCTAGGGTGACAGACCCACTTGATGGGACAAGCGATTCTCCCGGTGCAAACGACAATGCTTCTGGTATGGCTGGTGTCATCGAGGCAGCTCGAGTACTCAGTGGATATCGATTTCCTGCAAGTATCGTTTTTGTTGGTTTGAGCGGAGAAGAGCAGGGTCTATTTGGCGGCAAAATAATGGCGGAGCAAGCGATTAAAGATGGCTGGCAGATAGAGGCCGTGCTAAACAACGATATGATCGGGAATATCTCAGGTATCAATGGTATTACCAATAACGCAACGGCAAGGGTTTTCTCTGAGGCTACCCGACCTATAGAAACCGAAAAACAGGCGAGGATCAGGCGTTTTACTGGTGGTGAGGTAGATTCCCCCTCCAGAAATATTGCACGCTATGTTGACGTCATCGCAGACAAGTATATTCGCAATCTGGACGTCATGATGATCTATCGTCTGGATAGATTCGGACGCGGAGGCCATCACCGGCCTTTCAACGAAGTTGGCTACCCTGCAGTAAGAATTATGGAGACCAATGAGCACTACGACCGACAGCATCAGGATATCCGTCAACAAGGCGACCGAAGCTTCGGAGATACTATCGATGGTGTTAATTTCGATTATGCGGCCAAAATGACCGCACTCAATGCTGTGACGCTCGCTGCAATGGCTTGGGCGCCAGCGCCCCCCGAGGACGTTGTTATTGAAGGTATCGTTAAGCCTCATACGACGCTCAAGTGGAAACTGGATGATCGGGCTGCGGGTTACAAATTGTATTGGCGGCTAACAACGGAGCCTCAGTGGACCTGGAGTCGAGAGGTTGGCCACGTTAACAAGTTCACGCTTGAGAACGTCGTGATAGACAACTATATCTTCGGTGTCGCGAGCGTAAATGACCAGGGTATCGAAAGTCCTGTAGTTTTTCCTGGTCCTATTGGCTCGTTTGTCTTTGATGCTGAAAAGTGAATATTTGTGATTTCAGGTTGAATCAGCCAAGTACCCTTTGTCGATCGCTCTTATTTGGGGCATCAGATACCCCGTGACGATAGTCAAGACGACGAGAATAATACCACTGGTGACAAGCCCCACCTGAATACTGACATTGTCGACCAGATAGCTGATGGGTAATACACCCAGCGGCATGAGTCCATGCGACATCATGTCGATGCTCATCACTCGGCCTCGCATGCTCTGACTTACTTGCAGTTGAACCAGACTTCGATTCATTGACATGTTAATAGCGGATACCAGACCAATGAAACCAATGACCAGTGCTGCTAGGTTGAAGTTGGTTGTGATCGCAAATGCAGCAACACCCAAACCCCACATGACACTCGTTATCAATACCCAATAGCCCTTGTTTTTCAGACTCCCGAGTTTCGCCAACATCAGTGAGCCACCAATTGCGCCCACGCCCATATAGGTCATTAAGAGGCCAAGGTCGTCTGGTCCACCCTGTAACACGTCACGATTGAATGCGGGTAAAAAGGTGTTAATCGATATTCCAAACAGGAAAGGAAATATCGATAGGAGAATTAACCCGCCGACGATCTTTGATTTGATGACATATTGAATGCCTTCAATTAAATCGTTAAGGGGTGATTTGTCGCTGTTCGAGGTCGGTGTTCCCTTATGTTTGATAGGCAGCACAGTAAAGGCGGAAACCAAATAGAGAACGGCTAAAACGATATATACCAGCCCAACACCAAAGGATGATGATGTATCACCATCGGCAAAAATCGCAATCATAAAACCAGCCAACGCCGGACCAAGAATACGAGCGAGATTCCACGAGGCGGTATTGAATGCCATCGCATTGAACATGAGTGACTCGCCAACGATCTCAGGAATAAACGCTGTTCTAGCGGGTATCGACAGTGCCATCACCGTGCCATTAAACAACCCCATCCAGATGAAGTGGGCAAAAGTCACCTCTCCGCTCAAGACATAATACGCCATCACCAGAGTGGCGAGGCCATTGGCGAAAGGTCCCCAGCCGATAATACCTTTCTTTTTGATCCGGTCCGCTAGTACGCCGCCGATAGGAGAGAAGATGACCTGCGGCAACATAAATGCCAGGGTGACATAGGTGAGACTTACAGCTGATGAGGTCATCTCGTAAACTAGCCAACCCTGCGCGACGAGTTGCATATTCATGGAGAATGCAGAACCAAGCATGCCAATCCAAAGGAACATGTAATCTCGTTCCTTCAGAGAGGCGAACATTGAGTCGTCAATCGGTCGTGGTGTGTTTGATACCGTTTCAGCCACAGATTCGGGTTCGGATAAAGCGTCTGAACTGTCTTGTGAGTTGCTCAATCAGACATCCAGTTGTTTACCCGTGGTTTATGTCGCATGAGAAGGTTACGTCGCTGTGAGTTTGAGAATAGCTTGTATCTGCTGGGTTAGTGAATCCAGTACCTCTGCGGCGATCGTTACCTGTTTACCGGCCTCATCGAATTTGCGTATCTCGATTGCCTCGCGCACGCCGGGTATGGTTTTGACGCCATAACCCGTATAAAAACCCGGCGCATAAATATGATGTTTGTACCAGCTTCTACCGGTGAGTCCTTGTGGGCGCGTTAACTTCCGCTCGGTCAGGTAAAGCATTTGATTCACCTTCATTTGATCTTTAGCAGAAAGCGTATTGTTCCCGATGGTCCGATTGTACTTTTCGGCGGTGACTTGTAACCGTGCCAAAGAATTCTTCAGCGGGGCGAAATTTAGATGTGGCACCTCAGCTTGGCGGGTAGGTGCTTTTAGGCTTTTGGTTGGATCCAGTGCAAGTTCGAAGATCCCCTCGTCAAGTTGAACATTTTGAACCCGAGTCTCCTCTCTCATCTTTTCGATTAGATTTTCAAGTTCCTGTATATAAAGTGCGACATTGTCTGCGAATGCAACAAATTCAAAAGGTAGTTGTGGTGCATTGGCAAGACGCAATGTTGCCCGACCTGCAACCCGGGCGAGGGTTTCACCGTACGCGAGGCCGGGATCTCGCCACCTAGTGAAATGCTCGTAGGTATCGTAAAGGGTGTGGTAACTGCCGCCGTTGCCTTCGCCTGAAAATGCTAGGTTTGCTGATGCGATACCTAAATGTTGTAAGAACGGTGTGTAGTCAGATCCTGAACCAAGTGGGTAGAGTCTGACGTCACTGCGTTCGCGGGTTTCAGCTTGTTGCCTTTTATTGCCGTTAATCGCCAGTCGTGCCTTAAGCCGTTTTTTGAGAGAGACGTTTGTCTGTGGATCATCGACATCCGCGGCAACCTGATTGAAAAATTTCTCCAGAGTATGACTGCCACCCATACTAAGAAAGCCTCGACTGTTGCCATCCGTATTGAGGTAAGCGACGGCATGTTTTTTAAGGTCTGTCGCATTGTCTTCGGCCCATTCGGTTGAGCCGATCAAACCTGGCTCTTCTGCATCCCACACGCCGTAGATAATTGTGCGTGCCGGAGGGCTGCCCATTTTGGCTAGTTGAGCGATTGCTTTTGCTTCTGCTAGTAACGCTACCATGCCACTCAAAGGATCTGCAGCACCGTGATTCCATCCATCATGATGATTGCCACGAATAACCCATTCATTCGGATAGGTGCTTCCCTCCCATCGAGCGATGACATTGTAAGCGGTCACCATATCCCAGTTAAACGCAAGTTTTAGGCGCACCTTTGCCGGACCCGGCCCGAGGTGGTAAGTGATCGGAAGCCCGCCGGCCCATTCTCTTGGTACGGTTGCACCACCCATCGCTGCCAACAGTGGTTGAGCATCTTTATATGAGATCGGCAACACAGGTATCTTGGTAATAGTCGACGCGTTTTTTCGCTTTAGTCTCTTTGCGTTTTTGGTCGCGCCAACGCCGGGTGTTAAAACATCGCCCGGATATGTCGGCATATCCATGACTGAGCCTCGTTGTACACCTGTCTCGTGTTTGTAGGGCCCCTCAGGATAGGTGTCTCCTACGACGTATCCGTCGTCAGCTGGATCGGAGTAAATGATCGTGCCAATCGCGCCTTTCTCGGCCGCCAGTTTGGGTTTGATGCCACGCCAGGATTTTCCATATTTTGCAATCGCAATTTTACCCTTGAGGCTTACACCGTATCTCTCCAGAAGCGCGTGATCTTCTGGTCGACCGTAATTGATAAACACCAGCTCACCTTCAACATCACCGTCTGTTGAAAATGCATTGTAGGGTGGCAGCAGCTCTGTTTGTTCAGCCGTGCTAGCATCCTCTGCAAGAGAATCCTCGCTCAGAGAGGCGGTGTATTGGTTCGGCGAGACGAGCTGAAGCAATCGTTCTTTCGGCGTGGGCAACAGTATTTCGTATTTCTCGATCTCAGTATCGTAACCCCATCCTTCCATGAGTTCTGCGACTTCCTCTGCAATTGCTTTGCCCGCTGCAGAGCCAACGTGATGTGGTTTTTGAGAGAACTTTTTGAGCCAGACATCCTGTTCAGCTGGGTTGATGCTTTGATCAAACTGGGCTTCAAGCTGCCGTTGCGTCTGGGTCGACGCTTTATCAAAGCCGGTAATATTTTCGGCACTAACGGAAGTTGCTAATAAAATGCCTGAAATACATAAACTGGCTTTCACTAAGAGGGATGTCCAACTGGCGTGTTCGACACGCATTTCTCGTGGATGTTTTTTCATGGCGGTTGCCAAATCGGTAAGTGTCGTCTCAAAACATGCCGTAATTTCCGTCTGATTGCAATTTTGATCAGCGAGGTCAGATCTTTCAGAACCTGCTCGATGCCCTCCAAGCTGGCTCAGCAGTCGCGCTAAACTTGTGTTCAGCGTTGCCTCGTAGCGCAGTGTTGAGACAAGAAACTTTTAGCGTTAGCGTATAGCGTTTTCAGGCTAGCCTTAGCGGAATCTTGAAATACGCCACACCATTTTTTTCAGCGGGAGGGAAATTGGCGCTTCTCATATTAAATTGAACAGAAGGGTAGAGTAGAGCCGGTGTGCTTAGTTTTGCGTCTCTTGCTTCTCTCATCTTAATAAATTGCTCTTCACTAGTGAGCTGCCCTATATGTATATTGTGTAACTTCTCTGCTTCGACGGTTGTTTGTTCACAAACCTCTGGTCGGGATTCCGTGCCATAGTCATGGCACAGAAATATGCGTGTTTGATCGGGTAATGACAGAATTCTTTGGATTGAATGGTACAAGGTCTCGGCGCTGCCGGCGGGGAAGTCTGTGCGTGCGGTACCATAGTCGGGCATAAAAAGTGTGTCACCAACGAAAATGCTATCTTCGACCAAATAACTGACGCAAGCCGGGGTGTGGCCCGGGGTGTGCCATACCTTAAATTGTAGTTTTCCTACCGTGAAGGATTCGTCATCTTCGAATAGCACATCAAATTGACTGCCGTCTGCGGTAAATGACGACTCGACATTGAACACGTCTGCAAAGGTTTCCTGAATCTGAACGACTTGGCTACCGATCCCGACTTTTCCACCGATTGCGTCTTTAAGCGCGCTGGTGCCAGACAGGTGGTCCGCATGAATATGGGTTTCGAGTAGATATTCAATGCTGATATTTTCTGATTCAACATAGTTGACGAGGTGTTTTACACTTTCTGTTGTGCATTTTCCTGCGGCCGGTTCATAGTTTAGAACAGGGTCAATGACCACACCCTGCTTAGTTTCAGGGTCGTGCACGACATACGTGAAGGTAAATGTAGGCGCGTCGAAGAAATGTTTGATAACCGCAGGCATTGTTCTCCCCGAATATATTCTAAAAAGCTATAACCATAGATCATAATAGAATAATACTCGGCGAGGACCGATTATCAAGCTTTGTTTATCTGCTGTTCGGAATCACACCATTCTGGGTAAATCGTCAGGTGGTTCATGGCGATCAGGATGTGCCCTAGTCGAAAGATCGGGTGCAATTGATCGATAAAGGTATCGATTGCCCTCAAGCGTTCGCTCGATCCTGTTCCGACTCATCAGACAGTGTAAGTGGGCAACACATTCTCCCAGTGCCATAATCTTTGTGTAGCCCTCAAGTTTACGGGCGAACAAAACGGGTAGTAGATCCGCAGCAACCCTCGGTGTTACGCAGTTTTCCTCCAATTGAAGCATGCGGTCTTCGTGATGTTCGATCAGTTCGTCCAGCCGAGCTTGAACGTTGTAAAAAGGCAGGTTGTGCGCCGGTAATACTAGCGTTTCATTAGGGATAAGCGCTTTGAATTTGACGTGGGACTCCATCCATCCGAGCAAAGGGTTTGCCTCGGGTTCGGTAGGGTGAACGCTCACGTTTGATGTCACAATCGGCAGTATCTGGTCCCCGGATATCAAAATCCGGTGCTGTTTTGAATATAGACAAACATGCTCCGGGGAGTGGCCCATGCCGCAGATAATTTCCCATTCCACGCCACCAATGGTAAGAATCTGACCCTCTACAAGTCGGGTGAATGAAATGGGAAAAGGATGATCGTTGGCTGTTGGTGCGAAACTGCTGGGCGTATTGTGGAGCTCTTCGAGAAACGATTTCTCAATACCTGCACGTTCAAAATAGGCTTCGGTTTGCCAGTGATTACCGTCACGGGTCATCGGGCCCATAGTTTTTGCCATCAGGTACTCTTGGAAACTCATGGACAAGGAAACTCGACAATGCTGAGTGAGGAAACCGGCTTGCCCTGTATGATCCGGGTGCATGTGTGTGCACACGATTCTTGTCACTGGTTTGCCTTTTAATTCGTTCTCGATAACTTTTAACCACAGATCTCGGGTTTCATCGCCACGAATACCCGTATCGACGATGGTCCAGCCATCTTCATCTTCAATCAGGTACAAATTTATATATTTCAGCGACATCGGCAGCGGCATTTGTAGCCAACGAACGCCTGGTGCGACCTCCTGGGTCGTGCCGAAGGGCGGTGGCGAGTCATAAGGGTATTCAAGTTGGGTGGATTCTGTGCTCATTGTGCTCACACGTTTAAAATGGACCTGTATAATACACAAGTTACTGGTGGGCTGTTTAGTTTTGGTCTGCGTTGCTTATCTCAACTACGCAGGCTTTCTCCCCGCTCCATATTTTTTGGTTTAAACCGTTCCTAGCGTAATGTGTGAACTAGGCCACGAAATTGACAATTAGCAAAAAGAGAAGGCGAAAAACGTTTTTTCTGGCGCTATGATAAGAGGCAAGTCGCCGAAGTACTCGCGTGATGTCAGCTAGCGATGTTTCTCTGGTTTGAGTAAACCCGAAGAACGCCAAAAATTATTCCGTCGTATAAGGGGGCGAATATCCGCAACATAGAGGTCCTTCGTACTGTGAAATCGGCGGTAGACGAAAAGCTGAATGACCTGCTTTCGGGGTTAGCCGCGAACGTTGCAGACGCGCTTTTCGAAGAGATGAGTCATGTCGAGCAACAGCGAGCGATGAATAGTCACTTCAACGTTATGCGAGCCTTGAAGCTGAATGGCGGTTTGTTTAGTGAGGAGTTTGGCTTGTTGGTGAACGTGTCTTGGGCTGCGCTGCTTAATGCCAGAGACAAGCAAGCGTTGCCGGACGCTGATGCTGAAATCACACAACTATTGAGCGCCTATAGCGAACGGAACCTAAATCATCACAAGGTGTTGCTCAATCAGATACAGCAAAAGTTTAGCGCACTGTGTCAGAAAGAAATGTCTTTTCATCCGTTGCTACCCAGCAACTTTTATCTTTGTTTCTGGTGCGCGACCGAAAAACTCGGTTTATCCTACGATGAAAGATGTCTTTTGATTCCCCTGTTTAATCGTTTTGTTATGGATCGCTTTGGTGAAGTTTTGTCCGTGGCGCATCAAACGCTCATTGATGAAGGTATCGAAAACTACGCCAACGTCTCTTCAGAGCCGCCTTCTACCGAAAGTTCGTAGCCAGTCCCAACTCGCTTCACATGTCCAGCGGTGGGGGTCGCGAAATGGGTCCCGATAATCAGAGTCTCCTTATCGGCATAGAGAGATAGAAAATCCTGTCTCGTTTGGGTTGCCTGCGCGGAATCATAATCGGCGCTACTGCTCCATGTGGTTTCCGCGATCTGACAGGGATGATGAATACTGTCCCCGGTGATAACTGCGTGCTGCTCTTTTGACTGGATATGCACACTGACATGCCCCGGCGTATGTCCCGGAGTAGGTTCCAGCACAACCTCTTCACAAATTTGATGTGTTATCGGCACGAGGTCGACCAGTCCCGCTTCGAACACGGGTCTTACTGAGTCGGCCATGATGGTTGCGTATTCTTCTCCTTCCGCCTCTTCGGTCCAGTACTCAAATTCGGATTTCGCCATAATATATCTGGCCTTTGGAAACGTCGGCACCCAGGCGCCATCAACCAGCATGGTATTCCATCCGACATGGTCAACATGGAGGTGTGTACACAACACAATGTCGATATCTTCTCGCTTAAAACCTGCTGCTTCGAGGTCTGCGAGAAAGGGTAGCTGTAGATTGTTCCATGCGGGAATATTGCGTTTCTTATCATTCCCCAGGCAGGTATCGACGATGATTGTTTTGGTTGGCGTTTCTACAATGAGTGCGTGAACACTCATGATCAATTTTCCTTCATCATTAATGAAATGAGGTGATAACCAGTCGTGTTTGAGCACTGCCTCGGGAGTTGCGTCCGGTAAAATGAACCGTGAACCACCAACAGACTCGAGTTCCACAATTTTTGTTATTTTTACATCCCCGATTTGCCATGTGTGCATAATTGATTCCAGAGTCGTGATGACCCGTTAGTTGTTAAGTTGTGCTGAATTCAGCTTGATCGCCTGAATTTGAATTGGATACTTTGATGTTAAGACTATACTGAAATACGACAGGAAATGCCTCGCTTGAAGTGACTGTTGTGCTGTCAATTAAGCGCTGGATAATTCACGAAATCGTATCATTGATGTTGTTGGAATAGTGTCTTCGGGCTTAGTGTCTAAACTGCGTAAGTGTGTTCTGCATCTCGACTGTGGTTACCTTGGGGCTCGGGTGAGATGTTGCTCTGTATTCCTGTTTGAGACCTCGCCAGTATGCTGACACGGTGGTCGATAGCATCGATACGGAGCAAGAAGATCCGTTCGCTACTCTAATGACACCGGCATATTGGCATCGACGCCCGCAAATCAGTGACGATGAAGCGAATAAACAAAACACGCACAGCGCGGTGGTTTTTGCCAATCGTCACAAAAATGTTTGTTTTGACAGCAAGACAAAGATACAAGAGAAAGTTGATCCCTACAAAGGGTCGTGAACCAAATTTAGCGTGCTTACTTTCTGCACAATCCCAGTTATGATTTGATAATTAATTTCAAGGTACCAATAGATGAGTGGTGAAACAGATCTATCACAAATACGCCAAGCGGTCCGACAGCTATGCGACCAATATGGCGAAGATTACTGGCTGCAGCTTGATCGGGATCGGGGATATCCATCTGAATTTGTGCAGGAGCTTTCCGAGGCAGGTTTCCTCAATATATTGATTCCCGAAGCCTATGGCGGAGCTGGACTTGGCGTGATTGAGGCCTCTGCTGTGATGGAGGAGGTTTGTCGTGCCGGGGCTCACGCCGGAGCATGTCATGCCCAAATGTACGTTATGGGGTCTGTGTTAAGGCATGGCAATGAGGCGCAGAAAAACAGGTACTTACCAGAAATAGCCAGTGGCAAATTGCGCCTGCAGAGTTTTGGGGTCACAGAACCCACCACGGGCACTGATACAACAAGCCTGAAAACCGTTGCAAAAAAAGATGGCGATGAATACGTTATCAACGGGCAGAAGGTTTGGATTAGTCGAATAGAACACTCGGATCTTATGGTATTGCTAGCGCGTACAACGCCTAAAGATGAGGTTCAGAAAAAGACTCAGGGGCTTTCCGCTTTTATCGTCGATGTGCGTGAGGCGGTCGGTAACGGATTAACGATCCAGCCGATTGAATCGATGATTAATCATCACTCTTGTGAGCTTTTTTTCGATGATCTGCGAATACCCGCCGAGAATTTGCTGGGTGAAGAGGGCGCGGGTTTTAAAGTTATTCTTGATGGTATGAATGCGGAGCGAATTTTGATCGCTGCGGAATGTGTGGGTGATGGCCGTTATTTTGTCGACAAAGCCAGTGCCTATGCATCTGATCGGACCATTTTCGATCGGCCGATCGGCATGAATCAGTCTGTGCAATTTCCCATCGCCCGGTGCTATGCAGAAATTGAGGCTGCTTCTTTGATGGTTGATAAAGCAGCAAAGATGTTTGATGCAGGTGAACCCTGTGGGGCAGAGGCAAACATGGCAAAAATGTTGGCCTCGGAGGCATCATGGCGGGCAGGGGACGTGTGTATGCAAACCCATGGTGGGTATGCTTTTGCGAAGGAATACCACATCGAGAGAAAATTCAGGGAGACGCGTCTTTATCAGATCGCGCCGATTTCAACTAATTTGATTCTAAGCTTTATCGGTGAACACGTATTGAACATGCCGAGGTCGTTCTAACAATCGCAGATTTACGAATGTAGCTTTGCTGTTTTAGTTGCCTTTTAAGCGTTGTTGCCAACACGATTACATGCTGCAAACTCGTCGTTATTCTCTATGATAATGACGTGAAGCACCTGAAGTGATGCGCCCGAGCAAAAGGTGGTTTTAGTGGGTAGTCTTGCGATCAGAAGCCTTTAGTCGATGCAATTGGCTTCAATTATCAGAGCGGAGAGAGGTGTTATCGTCGAGCGGCGAAACAGATGGGTCGATGTTGGAGGGTCCGTTGACGAGACCCTCCAAATCGAGAGATAGCTAGACTACACCGTAAGCAAGCATTGCGTCCGCAACTTTCACGAAACCTGCAATGTTAGCGCCTTTGACGTAATCAACCTTTCCATCTTCTTTTTCACCGTACTCAAGACATCTGTCGTGAATGCCTTTCATGATACTTTGCAATTGTTCCTGCAGCGTCTCTTCTTCCCAAGAGATACGTTCCGAATTTTGGCTCATTTCAAGACCGGAAACCGCAACGCCACCAGCGTTGGATGCTTTACCAGGCGCGTAACAGATTCCAGCGTCTTTAAAGACCTTGATGCCATCAAGATCGGTAGGCATGTTGGCGCCTTCCGAAACGGCCATACAGCCATTCTTGACGAGGGTCTCAGCTTCTTGACCAACCAGCTCATTCTGTGTCGCACATGGCATAGCAATATCACAGGTTACACCCCAGGGGCGCTCGCCACCGTGAAAGCTGGAACCACCGCCAAACTCGTCGGTATACGCTGAAAGTGGGCCTCTAAGCACACCTTTCTGTCGTTTAACCCAATCAAGTTTCTCTTGATTAATGCCATCAGGGTCGTGGATAAAACCTTGGGAGTCTGAGAGCGTAAGCACCTTGCCGCCAAGTTGAAGGATTTTCTCAGCAGCATGTGTTGCAACATTACCTGAGCCGGAAATCACAGCGGACTTACCCTCTACGCTGCTATTGATATGTTTCAGCATGTTTTCGAGGAAATAGACGGCACCGTAACCGGTCGCCTCGGTTCTTACCAAACTGCCGCCAAACTCAAGCCCTTTGCCGGTAAGCACCCCAGTGAAGCGATTGGTGATTCGCTTATATTGACCAAACATAAAGCCAATTTCCCTGGCACCTACGCCAATATCACCAGCGGGGACGTCGGTATCTTCGCCAACATGACGATACAGTTCCGTCATAAACGACTGACAGAAGCGCATGATTTCGTGCTCTGATTTGCCCTTGGGATTGAAATTTGATCCACCCTTTCCGCCGCCCAAAGGCAGTCCCGTTAAGCTGTTTTTAAAGGTTTGCTCAAAGGCCAGGAACTTCAGTACGCTCTCTGTCACGCTAGGGTGAAAGCGGATACCACCTTTATAAGGACCAATTGAGTTGTTATTTTGTACCCGCCAACCACGCTGTACGCGGATGTTGCCGCTATCGTCTTCCCAGCATACGCGGAAGCTGACGACTCTATCAGGCTCAGCAATTCGCCTTAAAATTTGATACTCGTGATATTTTTCCTTGTCGGCTATGTAGTCGAAAATGTCCTCAGCAACTTCTCTTACCGCCTGCACAAACTCTGTTTGATGGGGGTTTCTGCGCTCAACCCCTGTCATGAAATCTTCGAAGCCCACATGATCAGAAATAGCCATTTAATTCTCCTAGTTATTTTATTTGGTCTGATAGGATCAGTACCTCCCGAGCATGCCAAGTTGTTGGGTGTGCGTCTAGCGGATAGTGGGTTAAATCAGATTTTTTCTTGGTCGGTCTGACGTACGGTGTGGAGAAATTGCGAAATACTTTGTATTTGTCATAAATATCCAAAAAATTGGCTTAAACAGATTCGCAGGATCTAACCTTTTCTATCCGGTCTAGAACGCGTTGCCCAGCTGTGCGAGATCTTCAGAAGGCAAGAATACGTCGGCTGATGCTTTTTCTAATGGGGTAATTGCTTGCCTGCAGACGGTAGAAGTATTGATTGGTTATATGAGCAAACTCGGCATCTCCCAACCGATATTCAGAGCAGGTCAAGCACAGTCGTTTCTTTTCATAGCGGGACTAACTGACGATGTGGATATAGATTGGTCGGTCGTATTTTTCCTGTTCGCCTGCGTATAATGACGAGCAGGCCATCAGCCACAAAACAGTTTTTGAGGGAACCGGAAATGCCAGAAAATTTGGACAGCGGGATCACATTGGCGCTAGAAAACCTAGATGAGTTTATTCAGACAATCATCGAGCCTGCGGCAAGAGAAATGGAAGCTGACGTATCTTTAGATCAAGCAGCATCACGTGTTCGAAGCGAATCCATTAAGCGCGGATTTTTTGGGAAAACTCAACCCGCTGAATATGGCGGCAATCCAGTCTCAAACCTCGAATTAACAGCATTGAGGGAGACCCTCGCTGCGGCTAACAATCCCTTAACATCTTATGTGTTTGGACCAGGACCTGGCATTTTGCACTCAGCCTCGGGTGAGTTGAAAGAGCGCTATCTTGATCCAGTGTTGCGCGGTGAGAAACGTGGTGCTTTCGGATTTACCGAGCCGGATAGTGCGAAGAGGCCGACCTGGGCGAGACTCAACGAATCCGAAAGCGAGTTGACCATCAACGGTCAAAAATCATACGTGACAGGCGGTAAAACCTGCGATTTTGTTTCAGTGTTAGTGAATGTAGAGCGTCATGATTCTGTCAAAGCAGGTACAGCAATGGTCGTGATTGATCGACAAGCTGAAGGTCTTGTAATCGATCGGGAATTTTCCTCTATGGAGGGTGGAGGACACGTTTCCATGCTGTTCAACGATGTTCAGGTACCGGTGGCCCAAGTGATTGGTAACATTGGAGAGGGAATGCCAAGAGCCCTTGGCAACATCGGTAATGTCAGAATGATGGTCGCTGCAGAGGCTGTAGGCATTTGCAGCTGGGTGATCGATTATATAGAGCAGCATTTACAGGCACCACACAGATCAGGAACACCGTTGGGAGACAGGGAAGGGGTGAGATTGAGGCTCGCAGACATGCGTGTTGAAACCTATGTCGCCCGAAGTGCTCTTTACAGGACGGCTCGCTTGGTTGATGGACCTGAAAACAGTGTTAACGAGATTATTGCCACCAAGATATTTTGTACCGAAGCGGTTGGACGAGTTGTTGACATGGCAGTACAGCTAGCCGGAGGGCAGGCATTGGTTGTTGGACACCCTCTCGAAAAGCTTTATCGCAAAGTCAGGTCCATGAGACTTATCGAGGGGGCGAGTGATCTGCTTAGAATAAATCTTGTAAAGGGCAAGCTTGAACTCGGTAAAGGAAGGTTATAGGAATGGATGATAGGTACTCAGGTAAGAAGGCGAAATTGGAGACGAATGAATAGATGAAAGAATACAGGCAACACAGATTTGAAAAACCAGTGGGTGCAGTAGACGTCATTTTAGTCAGACATGGAGAGTCAAGAGCGGCAAGACCTGAAGAGCCTTTTCCGCTGGTCGCGGGTCAGGGAGACCCAGAGTTATCCTCGCTGGGTATGCAACAAGCCAAACTTGTTGGTGAACGTCTCCGGAATGAAGCAATCGATGCGGTGTACGTAACAAATCTGCGTCGTACTTCAGAGACTGCCGCACCGCTATTAGGGCATTTGGGGTTGGAACCGATCAAGGAGCCAGATCTTCGCGAGGTTCACTTAGGCGATTGGGAGGGCGGGGTATTCCGCAAGAAGGTCCATGAAAATGATCCTCTTTATCAAAGAATGCAAAGCGAGCAACGTTGGGATGTGATACCTGGCGCTGAATCCAGAGAGAATTTGACTCTGCGGGTAGGGCGGGCGCTTGATCGAATTGCGCAGCACCATGCAAATCAAGTGGTTGTTGCGGTTGTCCATGGCGGTATTATCGGTCACATACTGGCTCATGCATCCGGCGCTGAACCATTTGCATTTAATGGTTGTGACAATGGCTCAATCAGCCATGTCGTGCTGACCGAGGGAAAGATAGTTGTTCGCGGTTTTAACGACAGATCGCATCTTGTGTCCTTGGGCGATGTGGGTGTCGCCGTACCCACTTAAACAGATTTTGAATAAGTATTAAGATCAACATTAAACGAAAAATTATATGAATCATAAAAGCATAAATACCGACTACGATCGGCTTGAAGTCCATTTCCAAAAAATAAACGATCTTCGCCATGTTTCTGCGATTGCCGGTTGGGATGAGGCCTCCATGATGCCAACAGGCGGTGGTGAAGCACGAGCACAAGCCATGTCCACACTCGATGTGATGATCCATCAACTGGTGACTGAACCTAAAGTCGGGGAGTGGATCGATGGCGCGAAGGCTGGTAGCAGTCTTGATGACTGGCAAGCGGCTAACCTTCGGGAGATTGACCGAACATGGCGAGAGGCCACCTGTATGCCAGAAGATCTGGTTGCCGCAAATTCAATCGCGCGCTCCAAATGTGAACAGGCTTGGCGATTACACCGGGCTAACAATGATTGGAAAGCGATGGAGCCATTGTTAGCGGAAGTCGTATCGCTTACAAGGGAGGAGGCGAGTTGTCGAAGTGAATCGACAGGTTTAGGTCCTTACGATGCGATGTTGAATTTGTATGAACCTGATGTCACTAGTGAACAGATCGACGCCGTTTTTGCCGACCTCAAGGGCTTTCTTCCGAAGTTCGCCGACAAGGTTGTGAACCTGCAATCTGCAGATGAAGTGCTGCCAGTTTCCGGCGACTTTAGTGATGTGAAGCAAAAAGCGCTTGGCACTGCGCTGATGTCGTCGTTAGGTTTCGATTTTGAGCACGGCCGCCTTGACGTCAGTCATCATCCTTTTTGTGGTGGCGTTCCGGATGATGTGCGGATTACTACTCGGTACGATACATCGAGCTTTATCAGTTCGATGATGGCGGTTGTTCACGAAACTGGTCATGCAATGTATGAACAGGGATTACCCCATAAATGGCGAAGCCAACCCGTTGGCAAGGCCCTGAGCATGGGTACACACGAAAGTCAGTCTCTGCTGATGGAAATGCAAGCCTGTAGAACGCAGGAGTTCATGCAGTTTGTGACCCCTCTGGTGCAACGAACATTTTTGGGTGCGGTTTCAAATGACCCGGCATGGAGTGTCGACAATCTGCACCGTTTGTACACCCGGGTAGAAAAAAGCCTGATCCGCGTCGATGCTGATGAAGTTACTTATCCTTTACACGTTATTCTACGTTATGAAATCGAGAAGCAGTTGATCGGGGGAGAGCTTGCTGTTGCGGATTTACCCGCGGCATGGAACGAGAAAATGATGAACTTTCTCGACCTTTCGACAGAAAACAATTTTGTAGACGGTTGTTTGCAGGACGTTCATTGGCCAGCGGGCTTGTTCGGTTACTTCCCGACATACACCCTTGGCGCAATGACGGCGGCACAATTGTTTGCCGCAGTGCAGCGTGAAATTCCAGACTTGTTGGGGAATATCAGGCGAGGTGATTTCACGCCATTGTTAAAATGGTTGCGTGCGAATGTGCACAACAAAGGGAAGTTTCTGGGGTTTAACGATTTGATGATTGCGGCGACAGGCGAAACCCTGAATGCTGACTATTTCAAATCACATCTTGAGGCAAGATACGGATAGCGAGTACGGAAAAAACGTACGCCTAGCTAATTTCGCTCTTTAGTTGTCAATTACCTAGAGCCAGGACGACTTTTAACGTCGCATCATGCTTTTCAACACTGTTCTAAGTGATGTTGCAGCGGACACAGTACCCCTGACGCAATGAACCGCTGACAGTTGCTGCTATTAGTGGCCGGGGTTAATCTTTACTAAAATCTTTAATGGCGCTCAGTATCTGACGACAGGTCACTTGTCCGATCAATTTGCCATTTTCGACGACAGGCCGCCTCCTGTGTTTGTGGTCTAGCATAGATGAGGCGACATCGATGATGTCATCTCCTGGTTTGTTGACCTCAACATCTTTGGTCATGATATCTTCCACCAGTGCCGCACCTGGCGAATTGCCATTGTAAACAGCACTTACAATCGCTTGCAGACAATCCAACTCGGACAGCATACCCACTAGGTTGTTGTCCGCATCGACGACAGCGACACCAGATACTTTGTTCTCGAGGATTTTTTGCGCGGCTTCGTGTACGTTTATATCGGGTTTTACGGTGATAGGCTTTGCCAACATGTAATTTACAACTTCCACTGATTTTGTCATAGCCTTGCTCCGGTTCTAAAAGGACATGGCGCATTTAATCTGCGCCCGTTTGAAGACGATAACGTACTTTGTCTTATCGACAAAGCGAATAGGCATCGCTTCATATGATTTTTTTTGGTCTCGTCTGGTAGCGAGCGAATGCTATCGTTAGCGCTATGTCCGCTGCTGCCTGTTTTATGATCAGAACAGCAATGTAGCAGTGCTAACTGGTGTAGTGCACATGAGATAGGGCGTTCGTCTTCACGCCATGGTTTTGCTGCGGGCAAATTAAAGCGCGGAATTATCTACTCAATTTAAGTGCTGAGCCTGTATCCTTGCGACAAGTGTCACGGTGTAATAACGGATTGCTATCAACCGTTGTATGATGCAAGGAGTTCGTGTGCGTGTATAGAGATTAATTGAATAGAAAATGTAAGTACTTTTCGAGGCCCGACCATTGTTGGGCGGACCTATAGCGAATCTCGGATGACAAGCAGCATGTGAAGGTGTTCAGGGCGAGGACGGCTATCCCCTTGACGCTTAATCCGAATGACGTGGACCTACAAATGGGTCCTTTGCTTGAAGCCGTGAATCTTCGTGCTTGAGTAAAGGCAGTCCAGTGTCTGCAAACGGTGATGTCCGAATCTGGTGTCGAAGTGTTGAGGGAATATCGTGGTAGGCTGCAAGATGTTTCCGGCGATAATAATTGAGAATATCGAGCAGCGAGATAAAACCAGCACAGCGATTTGTCGTATAACACATGGTAGAAAGCCAAAGCGGTTTTTGAGGAAGAGTAAATGGTGAGTCAAACAACTGACACAATAGAGTTTGATCGAGTGACCTTTGAGCGGGATGGCTTTCTTGTGAAAAAAGGTTTTGCTGACCTTTCTGTTTGTGATGACATCATGTCAATCTCATTAATCCAGTTGAACGATAATCTCGCGCCAATTGAATACGAGGTCGATGTTCAATATCCGGGATCACCCGTTTCGAAACTTGCAGAGGGCGGAGACACCTGTCGGAGACTGCTTCACGCGTATGCTAGAGATGAGCTTTATCGTCAATGGGCCACTAACGACGCCTGTCGATCAGTGCTGGAAGATTTGTTCCGAGGTGAGTCGTCAGCAAGCGTTGCCGAGGATGCAACGCAGCACAATGTGCTTATGTCACAGTGTCACCATAATTGTGTGATGACAAAACAACCGGGCTACAGCAGCGCAACACTGTGGCATCAAGATAATCGTTATTGGTCCTTTGATCAGGAGAACTTGATAAGTGTTTGGTTGGCGGTCGGTGACGAAACAAAAAGGAACGGTTGTTTAAGCGTTATTCCAGGCACTCACAAGTTGCAGGTAGACCCAGGCCGATTTGATGCTGCGTTATTTCTCCGCCCCGACTTGCCAGAGAACAAGGCGTTGATATCGCGGGCAAAAACGGTTGAATTGGAAAAGGGTGACGTTTTGTTTTTTCACAGCCGGCTATTCCATGCTGCTGGGAGGAATCTTTCTGAAGAAACGAAGTTTTCGCTCGTGTTTACCTACCACGAAGCAGGTAATCGACCCATCACAGGCACTCGATCGAGTCGATTCCCCTCTATTTCGCTTTAAGCTTATTCATCATGTTTCCGGTTATTAACGCGGTAACAGGGTCATGATCTCGTCCAAAAGTAAGCGTCTGGACGTGCCATTGCGCCAAGCGAAACCAATATCCCGATAAAATTTATCACGTGGCAAAGGTAGCGTAACGACCTGAGTGTTCTGCAACACCTTGGCGTCGACTGCCATGTCGGGCACTAGCGTCACACCGAGGTCGCTATCGACCATTTGCAGCAGCATTTGAAGACTGTTGGCACCGAAGGTGTGTAATTTTTTGTGATCTTTCAAACGGCAGCCTGCCAGCGCATGGTCTCGTAGACAGTGACCATCATCCAGCAGTAGCAGACTTTCATCCGGTAGTTGGTCAAAATCGACATGATCAGTCGAGACTATCGAGCTGTCTTTTCTGTAGGCAAGTTGCAAACCTTCTCGATAAATAATTTGTGTACTAATTTGCCCAGCATCATAGGGCAGTGCCAATAGAACTAGGTCAAGTTTGTTGTTCAGTAGTTCTTGGATCAGATTAGCGCTGGTGTCCTCTCTGATAAAAAGCTTGATAGTGCTGAATTGGTTTCTCACGGCAACGATGAAGTCACTGGTAATATATGGCGCAATGGTGGGTATCACACCAAGTTTTACCGGGCTTGCAAGCGGGTCAGATGATATGTTCGCCTCTTCGACAAGGTCTTCAGCCTGCATCAGAATGTATCTGGCTTTGTCAGCAAGTCGGGCGCCCAGCTCTGTAAATGAAACTGACTTATTCGTGCGCTCTACAAGTATCACGCCCAGTGTTGACTCTAGTTCTTTTATTCCGCTACTCAGTGTCGATTGTGAAACGTGCTCTCGTGCAGCAGCTCGACCAAAGTGTTTGGTATCTTGAAGCGCGACGAGATACTGGAGTTGGCGAATGGGAGGTAAGTGCATATTACCTGAATCCCACTGCGGCCTGATTCAAAAAGCTGTCAAGCGTGTCACGTTTTTGTGCTGTGTTGCCTGTCCCCATGGTGAAATCCGGGATGATGAGTTCATCCACACCCGCAGCTTGGTATTCGCCAATGATGTCTCGGACTTCATTGGCGTTGCCGATGATCGCCGGCTGTGCCAATGTCCGGGAACGCATCTTGTCCAGAAATTTCTGGTCTTCCGACAAAAACAACAGGGCGACTGCAGTTCTGTGTATATCAGCTGGATCTCGCTGCTGGCTTTCGCAGTGTTGGTCCAGTACTTTCATTTTGTGAATGAGTGTTTCAACTGACCCCCAAACATTCCATTCATTTGCGTACTGCGCTGCTAATTTCAATGTCACACGTTCTCCGCCGCCACCGATGAGCAAAGGTAGTGGAGATTGAACAGGTTTTGGTTCAAGCGGGGCCTCCACCAGCTGATAAAATTCGCCAGAATATGAAGTCAAGTCATTGGTGAATAGGCTTTGGATAATATGACAGGCTTCGCCCAGTCGCTTCAGTCTCTCCGAAACGTCATAAAATGGTATTCCATACTTTTCATGCTCATTTTCCTGCCATCCAGAACCAATACCTAAAACGACTCGGCCGCCGGATATGTGATCCAGTGTTGCCGCCATCTTCGCCAGCACGGCGGGGTGACGATATGTGTTGCCGGTCACGAGAGTGCCCAGCCTGATTCTAGGTATATTCATTGCGAGTGCGCTGAGTGTTACCCAGGCCTCTGGCCATGGTGCACTGGTATCCTCAGCGTTAGGCATGAAGTGATCTGCCAGCCAGATACCGTCCCAGCCAGTTTTTTCTACATGCTGGCCAAGTTGTTGCATCGTGTCGAAGTTCTGAGTGGGTTGTGGCCAAAAGCTAAATTTCATGGTTAATATTTCCCTTGCAGAGATGAGGTGGGTCGATGATTCGTTTAAGGCTTTTTGATTGTGACCATTACTGCTCTGAAATTCAAACAGCGAACTGTGTTGTTTTCGAGTCCTGACCCCGCTTTGTTGAAAATGCAGTGCTGTTATCGCTGACCCAAAAATATAGTTAAGGTGCTGATTTGACGCAGGAATGTTTGAGTTTGCAAAGCATTCGCGTATAGTGTTTCGAACCCCGTAGGGTCAGTGATATTTTTGGTTTCACTGACCGTTAGAGCAGCATATTTTGAGCAATATTTTGCCACCAGTTCTCAAACTCACCTCCGCATTCTGGCGGTTGTTTGGCTTCTGTTCCTCGCCGTTTTCCAAACTCATATTTCTCGTGTACCTCGGCGTAATTGTGTCTGCAACATCCTTATATTTTAAGGAACAACAGCCGCTATTCGTCGGAAATAGCATGATCGAGATTTTTGGCCATCAGGAAAAACCGCGGCAAGATACCGGAACAGATTATTTTGCCTTTACTGGAAGCAATGAGCGCAGCCATTGATGTTGATTGCGAATATCAAAAGATCAGTTAGCTGGGCGCCTAAAGCTGTTCCGCGTGTCCGAATGTATGTAGAATTACGGGTTGCTGAGGCTGCTGGCCGTTCTAAGAGCACGGCCCGATTGTTAGGTGAGAGTGAGAAAGATTGTGACGGCTAAGCTGCTGGGGTAAAGCCCCACGGCGATAGTCTAAAGTGAGTGTCCCTGACCGCTGCCAACCATGAGATAGGCGCGTATTAAATTTAATCTGAAAAACGCAGGAATGAAAATCAATGTCTGTTGTAGAAGAAGTAAGTGATGAGGTTGATGTCGGTAAAAAAATTACCGATGTAGTAGTTCGCTTCGCTGGAGATTCCGGTGATGGCATGCAATTGACTGGTAGCAACTTTACCGAAGCCACGGCGCTTTATGGTAATGATCTCGCGACCTTTCCAGACTTTCCCGCTGAAATCCGCGCTCCAGCAGGAGCAACTTTTGGGGTTTCGGCTTTTCAGATCTATTTCGGTTCAGAAGACGTTACCACTGCCGGTGATGATGTTGATGTGCTCGTGGCCATGAATCCCGCAGCGCTGATTACGAACCTCAGTTCGTTGGAGCCGGGTGGCCTAATTGTTGCTGACAATGACGCATTTACCGCGAAGAACCTGACTCGAGCCGGATATACAGAGAATCCGCTAGAAGACGGCTCGCTTGATGCTTATCGGGTGATTTCAATCGATATCACTAAGCGGGTGCTGGCAACGGTCAAGCCCTATGGTTTAAGCCACAAGTTTGGTGTCCGTTGTAAGAACATGTGGACACTGGGTTTGATGATGTGGCTATTTGACCGAAGCAGAGATGCAGCGATTGAAGGATTGCGCAAGAAGTTTGCCAAAGCACCGGATATTGCTGAAGCAAACGTGGCGGCAATCAATGCCGGTCATGCTTATGGTGAAACGGCTGAGCTGCCTTCCGGGGTCGAAGTCTACAAAGTGCCTGCAGCGGATGTTGAGCCAGGACTCTATCGCAACATCACGGGAACTGAAGCCCTTTCTTATGGATTGATCGCCGGTGGACAACTGGCGTCTATACCGCTTGTCTTTGCTTCCTATCCCATTACGCCAGCTTCAGGCTTATTACACGCCTTGTCGGGCCATAAAGAATTTGATGTTGTGACATTTCAGGCCGAAGACGAAATTGCTGCGGTTTGTGCCGCAATTGGTGCCTCGTTCGCTGGTTCATTGGGTATCACTTCAAGTTCCGGTCCGGGTATCGCCCTCAAGGCTGAAGCGATATCGTTAGCCTGTGCCACTGAGTTACCTCTCGTCATCGTCAATACTCAGCGAGGCGGACCCTCTACTGGTTTGCCGACAAAAACCGAACAGTCGGATTTACTGCAAGCAATTTTTGGTCGCCATGGCGACACGCCTTTACCTGTGATTTCAGCTTCCACTTCGTCTGACTGCTTCGATGTCGCGATAGAAGCTGTGCGAATCGCTACCAAGTACAGCACGCCGGTGATATTACTCAGTGATGGATATATGGCTAACGCTTCTGAACCATGGCTTGTACCGGACTTTGATTCCTATGAACCATTCCCTGTGAAATTTGAGACTGACCCAGAGGGTTTTTCGCCAGCGAATCGCGATGAAGATACGCTGGCAAGGGTGTGGGCCAAGCCAGGCACACCTGGTCTTGAGCATCGAATCGGTGGTATCGAGCGTGACTATGACACCGGTGACATTTCTTACGAGCCGGAGAACCACCATCGTATGACGCTGGTGCGCCAATCCAAAATCGATGGAATTGCCAATGATATTCCGGACCAAGACGTCGACTCGGGCAACGAGAGTGGCAAGATGGCTGTGGTAGGCTGGGGTTCAACTTATGGTTCAATTCACCAAGCGGTCAAACGCGCTCGTCAGGAAGGGAAAGATGTTGCTCACATTCACCTTCGCCATATGTGGCCTATGCCGGCGAATTTGGGTGATTTATTGAATGGGTACGAAGAGGTCCTGATTCCTGAAATGAATACAGGCCAGCTAATTCACCTGATTCGTTCGCACTACATGATAGACGCAAAAGGATTGAATAAAATATCTGGTCAGCCGTTTAAGATTCGCGAAATTGAAGCGGCGATCACAGAACAACTGGAGAACGCCAAATGAATGCGCCACTAACACTTAAAGATTATGAAACAGACCAAGAGGTGCGTTGGTGCCCTGGGTGTGGTGATTACGCGATCCTGAAAACGATTCAGAAATTGATGCCGACGCTCAACGTACCAAAGGAGAATACGGTATTTGTTTCGGGTATTGGCTGTTCATCCCGATTCCCTTACTACATGAATACTTACGGTTTTCATACGATTCATGGTCGGGCACCCTCGATTGCAACCGGAGTAAAACTGGCAAACCCAGAACTCGATGTATGGATGGTGACGGGCGATGGCGATGGATTGAGTATTGGCGGCAACCACATGCTTCACGCCTTAAGACGAAATGTCGATTTACAGATCTTGTTGTTCAATAATGAAATTTATGGTCTGACGAAAGGGCAATATTCCCCAACCTCAAAAGTCGGAACCAAATCTCCATCCACTCCGGATGGGTCTATAGATCAACCCCTCGACCCAGCAGCGTTTGCACTGGGCGCAGGCGCCCGATTTGTAGCGCGTGGCATCGACACTGAAGCTAAGTCTCTGACGCCTTTGCTCGCACGCGCGCATGCACACAAGGGGACTTCATTTGTCGAAATCTACCAAAATTGCCCTGTTTATAATGATGGGATATTTGATCTGGTCAAAGACAAAAAGAATGCCGCGAATACGCGTCTTGTGCTTGAGCATGGCGAGCCAATGCTGTTCGGTACTGACAACGAGAAGGGCATAAGGTTGAATATGAAGACCTTAACGCTTGAAGTTGTCACGCTGGGAGAAGAAGGCGTCACGCTTGACGATATATTGGTACACGACGAGACCAACATCACCATAGCGCAAATGATCTCCCGGATTCACTCGCCGGACTTCCCCGAGCCATTTGGTGTGATCTATTGTAATCCGACCCGGGCGTTCGTCGACGATGTTTACTCGCAGCGTATTGCAGTCAGGGAAACCAAGGGCGCCGCTGACGTCAATGCGATTCTCCGTGGTGGACACACATGGACAGTGTCCTGATCGGAAAAGACCGACGCAAATGACCGATTTTGACGTACAGCAGAATACCGGCACCATACCTGTTCAGTCGCAACATCAATTTGATGTTGTGGCTTTGCAAAAGTTCATGGAAGAGAACGTTGCTGGGTTCAGCGGGTCTCTTACGGTAGAAGAATTTGCGGGTGGGCAATCCAACCCCACATATTTACTTCAGGCCGGAGGTAAAAAGTACGTACTGCGGAAAAAGCCTGCTGGTGAGCTGTTGAAGTCCGCGCATGCCGTTGATCGAGAGTTTAAAGTATTGTCGGCTCTGCAAAACACCAACGTTCCCAGTGCGAAAGTTTATGCCATGTGTGACGACGAGGGTTTAATCGGCACAATTTTTTATATCATGGAATACCTCGACGGTCGGGTAATCTGGGACGCAAACCTTGGGCCTTGGGCGCCTGAAGTAAGGGCCGCATTCTTTGACTCAGCTAATGACGCCGTCGCCCGTCTCCATAAGGTGGACTTTGAAGCTGTTGGTCTATCAGACTATGGCAAACACACGGACTATATTGGCCGACAACTGAAGAGATGGTGTGGTCAGTATGAGTACACCAAAACGATTGATAATCCTTACATGGATAATCTCATCGAGTATTTGCCGAAGAACGTGCCCGTCGATGAAACCTGTAGCATTGTTCATGGCGATTTGCAGATAGCCAATATGATGATGCATAAGGAGCGGAACGAAGTAGTTGGTATTTTAGATTGGGAACTCAGTACACTGGGTAGTCCACTATCAGACTTCGCATACCTCTGCCGCCCGTACCGTGACGTTTTGCGTGGCATGGATTTGAAGGCAATGGGTATACCCAGTGAACAAGAATATGTCGAAACCTACTGCGAACGGACCGGGCGCAGCGGTATCGACAACTGGGATTACTATCTTGCGTTTAACATGTTTCGTCTAGCGGCGATTCTTCAGGGAATCGCCAAGCGCGTCCAGGACGGAACCGCCGCCAATGTGCAGGCCGAAGCCGCCGGAGAGGGCGCGTTTGATATGGCCAAAGTTGCCTGGGCGCAGATAGACAAGAGTGTTGTGCTCGATTAGGCCAGCGTGTTGGTTAAGTCGGTACTCATTCAGAATCCCTCTATATAGTCATCGAGCTGGACACCGAACGAATTCAGCGCCATTGAAACCATATTGTACTGACCGACGGTAAAGACCAGATCCATCATCTGTTGATCGGAGTAAGTCTCTTTTAAACCCACCCAGGTCTCATCAGAGACAAAGGCGTCGCTGTGTAATTCATCCGCAGCTTTGATGATGAGCGCTTCGTGTTTTGACCATCCGGCGTCTGCGCCAATCTTGATATTATCAATATCTTCTTCGCTCATGCCTGCCGCTTTGCCTATCACCACGTGTTGACCCCACTCGTAGCCGGCTTTGCATAGCCAACCAATACGCAAAATCGCGATTTCTCTCTCCCGAGGGTCGAGGGTAGACTTCGAAAGAATGTGGTTTCCAAACACTAGCCAGCGTTTCGCTAGCTTCTCGTGGTTTGCCATGGTCAAAAATATGTTCGCGGGTTTACCTCTGATTTGTTGCTGCTTGAGCATTTTTGCTTGATCTTCGTTGCAGTTTTCGAGGGTCAGGGGTTGGATTCGTGGCTTTTCTAATCTCATTATTTCTCTTCCGCGGGTCAGTTGATCTTCCATCGCACTATAAAAAATATTGTCTGCAAGTGCTATCATCAATGAACGCGTCCTCGCGTGCTTATAAGCAAAGAAACTTCAGATAAAGGCGTAAGAACATGTCAGACCTCATTCTCCATCAATACCCTGCTTCCCCGTTTTCAGAAAAAATACGCGTGCTGCTCGGATACAAGCAGGCACATTACAGCTCTGTCGAGATCCCAGTAATTATGCCCAAGCCGCTGTTAATGCCTCTGAGTGGCGGTTATCGGAAAACACCGGTCATGCAAAATGGCGCTGATGTTTATTGCGATACTGCAATTATTTGCAGGCTGATTGATCGTCTGTACCCCGATTCCACGATATATCCAGAGGCGGTTGATGCTGCGAATAATGCGCTTGCAAACTGGACTGACACCTTTTTCTTTCGCGTTGCGGTCGCCATAGCGTTTCAACCTAAAGCCATGATAGATAATCCGTTATTTTCAGATCCGGAGGCTGCAGCAGCATTTATGGCTGATCGGGTTGAGCTCTCGAAGGGCGGATTACAAATCAGAATGGAATTTGAAATGGCTATGCCCTATTTTCTGGCCCATATGAAACATCTTGATAAGCAGCTATCAGATGGTGGTTTTTTGTTTGGTGACAAGCCCACTGCCGCGGACTTTTCCACATATCATTGTTGCTGGTTTGTATACAGTAGAGACGCTATTAGGGATACGCTTGATCCATTTCCTAACGTTGTTTCATGGATCCAGCGGATGATGGCTTTTGGTCATGGGCACGTCACGCATATAAGCGGTGACGCGGCACTTGATATTGCCTCTAAGGCTGAGCCTTTGGGTGACGAGGTCATGGGAAGTATGCATCCCGGTGAACTTAAACCCGGTGATGATGTGGAGATCATTCCAACGGATTATGGATTAATTCCGGTTCAGGGAAAACTGCAGATAGCATCACTTGAAGAACTGGCAATAAGGCGAACAGATGCGCGTGTCGGTAATATCTCGGTGCACTTTCCTAGGTTAGGCTTCGAACTCCGGACGCTTTAATTTCCGCTTTTGACTTGCGCCGGTTTGGGTAGTCAGTTTAGACATCCATTAAAGTGGGTGCAGGGATTACTCAGGCTTTCTTTACAAATTGCGATTTGAGTTTCATCGCTCCAATGCCATCAATTTTACAGTCGATGTTGTGATCTCCCTCCGCGAGACGGATGTTCTTAACCCGGGTGCCGACTTTCACCACGGCTGAGGAGCCTTTGACCTTCAGGTCTTTGATCACTGTGATTGAATCCCCGTCAGCCAACGGGGTACCGTTAGAATCTTGCACGACCATCGGGTCGTCATCTGTCTCATTGTGCACTTCTGTGCTTGTTGGCCATTCATGGGCGCATTCAGGACAAATAAACAGTAACCCGTCTTGATAGGTGTATTTAGATTCGCACTTCGGGCAATGTGGCAGTTCGTTCATGATTTTCCTTTGCGTCACTCATGTTACCTGCTTCTATCATCAAAAAGTACGTTGCGCCAAAAACCCAGATGTTAGTTGTGTGTATTGCCTTAACAAAGTTTTAATCTTGTTCCCAGAATTACCGCACTTCTTATTGATGCTGCACGCTAAATTGTTCATAGTTTATCCGCGATTATCGAACTGTCTATTCCCGGAGAAGCCATGAGTACCCAAATTACCTTAATGACTGTCTGTCTCATGCTCAGTGGTTGTGTCGGGGCGAGTGAATTGAAACACGCGCCCTTAAATGCCGATAACAGTGCAAATGTACTTCTTTTTGGCGGTAACATTATCACCATGGACGATGGGCGCCCGGTTGCTGAAGCTATGTTAGTCAGGCGAGGCAGAATCAGGAGCTTGGGTTCGGTTGCTGATCTTGAGATGTTGTCGCAAGGTGCAAAAAGAGTCGATCTCAAGGGTGCTACGGTGGTTCCCGGCTTTATTGACAGTCATGCCCATGTTCGTGAATTGGGAACCGATGCCATAAAAGCAGATCTTGTTGGTGTCACAAATACTGCCGAGATGGTTAGTCGCCTCCAGCAGAAGTTTCCAAATCCTCAACCCGAGGAATGGTTGTTAGGGCAGGGCTGGGATGAGGGGGAGTTTGCATCGAACGGCTATCCTGACCGCTTATTGCTTGATCGAGCCTTCCCAAATAATCCCGTGATGCTCGAGTCGTTGCATGGTTTTGCCGGTTTTGTTAACGGGAAGGCGCTGGCACGTGCGGGAATAACATCAACAACATCCAATCCTGAGGTAGGTGAGATACTAAAGCGTCCTGACGGCAGTCCTAGTGGCGTGCTGTTGACACTGGCACAAAAAATGGTCACGGACCAAATACCGCCTTTATCAAATAGTCAGATAAAGGAAGCGATAATAGCTGGATTGACTACGATGGCTGCGGAGGGAGTAACGAGCATACATGAAGCCGGCATGGAGGCAGCAGATGTGGAGGCCTACCAGCAATTAGCCGAAACTGAAGAGTTACCTATCCGGGTTTATGGCCTGTTAAATGGTAACGATGAACTGTTGATGAACGCTTGGTTTCAGCGGGGCAAGCTAGAGCGCACAGATGGCATGTTTGCCGTTCGGAGTATTAAGGTTTTTTACGATGGCTCTCTTGGATCCAGAACAGCCATGTTGAGGGCGCCCTATTCAGACCACCCAGAAAAAGCAAGCCCAACGGAAAGAATTTCGCCTGAAGCCGTTAATTCGCTGGCCGAGCGAGCAGCAAAATATGGCTTTCAAATGGCCGTGCACGCGATCGGTGACGAAGGTAACGATCGAACGCTAGGTATCTATGAACGCGCATTGAAAACAGCACCAAAGCAGGATCACAGGTGGCGTATCGAGCACGCCCAAGTTGTTCTACCTGACTATTTTGACAGAGTGGCCAGTAATGGATTCATTTCTTCGATGCAATCTAGCCATGCCGTGGGTGATAGTGGTTGGGCGGAAGAAAGGGTGGGACCCGAGCGCATCGGTTATGCTTATGCTTGGCAGAAAATCCTGAAAGCAGGTGGCCGCTTGATGATAAATAGTGACTTGCCAGGGGAGCCTTGGCATCCGGTTGAAACTTTGTATTTTGCCGTAAACCGAATGAAGCTTGATGGCACCCCTGCCGGAGGCTGGTATCCTAATGAGGCCTTAGACGTGGAACAGACGCTTAAAGCGATGACGATTGAAGGTGCTTACGGTGCGTTTCAGGAAAAAGAAATTGGTAGTCTGAAACCGGGTAAATATGGAGATTTCGTGATTTTGGACAAGAACCCATTAACTTTGGATAAAGCGAATCTGGCGAAAATACAGGTGTTAGCAACGTATGTTGCAGGCCGACAAGTGTTCGATAAATAAGATTAGATTTCTATATCCCAGAGCCATATTCGTCGAACCCTATGCAGTAGAATTTCAGGCGAAGGACTATAAGGAAATTCTTCAGGCGCTGGTGTTTCTCGTCTAACGGGTAACACCAGCGCCAATGAATAACTGGTTTGGCTTGAGGATCATGCCGGGTCGTTAGTCATGACAATGGTGCCGCTGGCAGCGAACATGCCGCCAACACCATGACAGACCGATATTTTAGCATCGGCAATTTGGGCTGCTGCGGTGCCGCGCATTTGCCTAACGCTTTCTTGAAGTGCATACATACCGTACATGCCTGAATGCATATAACTCAAGCCACCGCCATTAGTGTTAAGCGGTAAGCTGCCGCCGGGCGCAGTATTCTGTTCCCAGATAAACGCACCTGCTTCACCTTTCTTACAGAAGCCAAGATCCTCGAGGCCGTAGAAGGGCAAATGTGCAAATGCGTCATAAATCATCAAATGATCTACATCTTTATGCGTGATACCCGACTCTTCAAAAGCTTTTTGACCTGAGACTCTGAATGCACGGGAGGTGGTAAAGTCTTCCATCTGACTGATCATGGGTGTCTCGACACTTTCTCCTGTTCCAAGGATATAAACGGGCTTGTTGGGGAAGTCCTTTGCTCGCTCAGCACGGGTCAATATCAACGCGCCGCCGCCGTCAGTCACCAGACAGCATTCTGACTTGGTAAACGGATAGGCAATCATTCTGTCGTTCATGACTTCCTCGACAGTCGTCGGTGTCTGCAGTGTTGCCCTTGGGTTTTTTGTCGCCCATGCTCGCTGCACAACGGCAACCATTGCCAGTTGCTCGGCGGTTGTACCCGTGTCTTTCATATAACGTAGAAAGGGTAAAGTGAAGGACGTCGTTGGACCCATTCCGCCATAGGGACCCTCAAATTGACCAGGTATCGTACTGCGACCACCACCTCGAAAGGCACTTCGCCCGACATTGGAACGACCACTTTCACCGTGAGTGATGAGAACCGTGTTACATAAGCCCTCGTTGATTGCGGCTGCCGCGTGGCGGACATGCAGCATGAAGGAACATCCTCCGACGGAGGTGCCATCAACCCATGTGGGTACCAGACCAAGATAGTGAGACAGATTCGTCGGCGATTCTCCCGCAGTTGCAATGCCGTCAATGTCGCTGAGTTTAAGCCCTGCGTCGGCAATTGCGTTAAGGGCTGCGTCTGCATGTAACTGAATCTGACTGAGCCCAGGTATTTTACCAAGATCTGTGGTTTCGGCGGCTCCAACAATAGACACGCTATTTCTTCTCATACTTATTCTCCTGATTGTAGGGCCAACCTATTGGTTCCTGCTGTCCGAACTTTTTGAGTCAGATGTTGCGGGCTGAAAGTAGGGCAAGGATATTTCTTCCGACATTGACTCAAACACAACTTCGAGAGGCATATCCAGCTCGAGGGCTTCTGGCGTCTGAGGACAATTAATAATATTCGACATCATTCGAGGACCTTCTTCCAGCTCCACGACGGCAATCGAGTAAGGGCCATCGAAGGCTGGATGTGGTCGATTGTTAATCACATAACTGTACAGCGTCGCACTGCCTGAAGCGTCAAACACGCTAACTTTGCGCGACGCGCAGGAGGGACAAAAAGGCCGCGGAGGAAAATAAACGTTGTTACAGTCATCACAACGCTGAAGCTTAAGTGTCTCGTTTTTAGTACCGGCCCAGAAGTGTGCTGTTTCCGGGGTTGGCTGAGGAAGCGGTATCTTCGTTTTGTCCACCATTTGTATCTCCGCGGTAGTGATATTGTTGGTTTCTCGCTGTGTTCACGGCGATCTAACTGAATCGCTGAGTCAGGACCAGTATTTGTCTTTCAATAGTCGCTTGTACAGTTTGCCCGTTGGATGCCTGGGTAGCTCTTCGATAAAGTCTATTGTCCTTGGACACTTAATATGAGAAATCTGATCGCGCACGTAAGCGATGAGTTCAGCTTCAAGTGCTGTCCCTGCGATATCCATGCTCGCTGGCTGCACGACGGCTTTGACCTCCTCGCCAAATTCTTCGTTGGGTACGCCAAATACAGCAACGTCAGTGACCTTGGGGTGGCTAATCAGCGCGTTTTCAGCTTCTTGAGGATAGATGTTAACGCCACCCGAAATGATCATAAAAGATTTTCTGTCGGTCAGGTACAAGTAGCCTTCTTCATCCAGGTAACCAACATCGCCGAGGGTAGACCAACCTTCCTGTGATTGAGATGCCGCAGTTTTTGCCTTGTCTCCAAGATACTCAAACTTGCCGCCCCCTTCGAAATACACGCCGCCAATCTCTCCCTGTGGCACTTCGTGACCATCTTCATCAAGAATGTGTAGTATGCAATCGTTTGCGGCCCGACCAACAGAGCCCTTGTGTTGTAACCATTCTTCTGAAGTTATTGTTGTTGAACCATTGCCTTCAGTTCCCGCATAGTATTCTGAAATAACGGGTCCCCACCAGTTGATCATTTGCTCTTTGATGGCAATTGGGCAGGGTGCAGCGGCGTGGATGGCTATTCGTTGGCTGCTGACGTCGTACTGGGTGCGCACAACTTCTGGTAACTTTAACATCCTGACAAACATGGTTGGTACCCACTGGCTATGGGTAACCTTATGTTGTTCTATGAGCTTTAAAGCCTCCTCGGAATCATAATGTTCCATGATGACGGTGGTGCCGCCGTAGCGAAGTGTATTCATGTTAAAACCGAGAGGTGCGGCGTGGTAAAGCGGGGCAGGTGAGAGATAAACAGTTTCAGTATCAAACTGATATCTTGATTGTGCTGCTTGAAATATCGGTATGTTTTGTGGCCATGGCGCTTCTATCAGGGGTTTTTTTACGCCCTTGGGCATACCGGTTGTTCCAGATGAATACAGCAAGCTCATACCATAGGATTCGTCTTCAATCGGTGATGGGGGCTGCAATGCGATCGCATCTTCAAACGAACTTGCACCCTCGACAACGCCACCGAGCATATAACACGCTGGATTGTTGATCAGGTGATCCTTGAATTTGCCGAAGGTATCTGCGAGTAAGATGGATGTAATCAGAACACGCGCCCCGCAGTCATTAACGATGTACTGGACTTCATTTTCCTGAAGTCGATAGCTGATAGCGGTGAAATAGAGTCCTGCCCGGTAGGCTCCCCAGCAAATGGGTAAGAATGCTTCATGGTTTTCCAGCACAAGGGCTATTGAGTCACCCCGTTTCAAACCTAGAGATCTGAACAGATGTGCTGTTTGGTTAGACCGCTTTTCCAGTTCGCCGAAGCTGATGACTGAGCCTGATTGGGCCATGATAATGGCTGGAGTTTCCGCTGCGTAGGCGCCTGGGTACATCGATAGTGGTCTCTGCGTTTCTTTCAATCCTAAACTGCCTATTTTCACGCTGTCAACGGTAGTTGATGGAATAGGTACGCTATCAGTATCTCTAATCTCCCCCTATAGATTTCAGCGTTGCGATCCTCGGCATCATCTGGCGTAATGCGAGAACTTATCAAGCTAGAGGAATCGAACAGTGAGTGAATTTTCGGACAAAGTTGTTGTTATTACAGGCGCTGGTGGTGGACTCGGTAAAGCACACGCGCTCGAGTTTGCACGTCGCGGCGCCAAAGTTGTTGTAAACGACCTAGGTGGCAGCGCTGATGGTAGCGGGGCAAGTGACACGGCTGATCAAGTTGTTGCGGAGATTAAAGCAGCCGGCGGCGTCGCGATTGCTAATAAAGCGTCTGTCTCGGATCGCGCCGGGGCGAAGAGCATTATCGATGATGCTGTTAGTGAGTTTGGCACCATAGACATTCTCATTAACAATGCGGGTATTTTGAGGGATAAGTCCTTCAAAAAAATGTCGCTGGATGATTGGGATATTGTGATGGACGTTCACTTAAATGGCACAGCCTATGTAACACATGCTGCCTGGCCTATTTTCTATGAGAAAAATTTTGGTCGCATTGTGCTTACCAGTTCTACCTCTGGCATTTTCGGCAACTTCGGCCAGTCTAACTATGGTGCGGCTAAAATGGGTATGGTTGGATTGATGAATGTATTGGCGCTTGAAGGTGCATCTCACAACATCAAGGTGAATACGCTGGCCCCGGCTGCCGCCACCCGATTAACCAACACGGTACCTGGCAGAGATGAAGACCTTGATAACCCAGATCCGGAACGCGCCCCAGGACTTGTGACGCCTGCAGTATTGTTTATGTCTCGCGATGATGCGCCGACGGGTAAAATTATTCAGGCAGGGAACGGTAGATTTAGCTACGCAGCGATGTTCAGCAATGAGCCACTAGTTCATGGTACGGATGCTTCCCTTGAGCGATTGATTGAAGAGCAAGAGTCCCTGACCGATATGAGCGCAGCAAAAGAAGGTTGGTCACGCAGACGGCCGACTTCTTAAACTCATCGATTAATGCGGCTCGACAAATGAATTCGAGGTCTTGGGCTTAGTCTCACTGACTCTTGACCTCGATTACATTTATCGCAATCCGGGTATGTAGGTTTCCCTCGCTCGTTTTTCGACGTCTTCATCGTAGTAGGCGACTGTTTTGAAGTCCGCGTCAAGGTACCGATTTACCTGATCATCGAAGTGAGGTGATTCGGGGTTACCGCTTTGTCCACCTGCAAGTAAAGACTTTGCCTTAACTTTTTCGCCAAATTCGACAACTGCGACAAAGCTGTTGCCAGAAGAGCCATAGATCTTTTTTGTACCCGGATATCTTTTTGCGCCAAATGAAGCCAGAGCTCCCCACCTGCCGGATGCCAGACCAACGGCATGACTGGGCGCTGCATCATCGTGAGGTTGTTGAATGTCGCCCGTCAACCGTTGAAATCGATTGATGTCGCCCCAGGGTGTTTCCCAGCTACCGAAATCCCGCTCGAGATTCGCTAATGTCGTCTGGAAAACATTCAGCCTTTCCATTTCGGGTGATTGAGTGCCGAAATAATCAATTAGCTCAGCACCGCCGAATTTAGGGTTTGCGCCAGTCTGTCCATATTGCATGCCATAGTGGTGTGCTAGTGTCATGGCGATTGACTCGGTTGACACTGCGTAATTCCAGTCGCGTAAGGTGTCAATCGCTGCGGTCAGACTGTCGTTGCCGGATAATGCTTGTTTGTTGTTATCAAAGGCTGAGATCAATCCCTTGATGAGATTTTCAAATCCGGGTAGGTAAGGGTCGTAGGCCAAATCGATTAGCTTATCCAGCGTCAGGTCTTCGACGTCGGTGAGCACTTTAATAGCATGAATACCGCGAAAGTTTTCCGCATCCGGGGCCATATAGACAGGGTAGTTTGCGCGCACTGGACTGAATGCTCCAGCAGCGGTGAAAGGGGTTGAGTTGCAGTTCTGAATCCAGCCATTTTCAGGATTGAGGATGGTGATAATTTCATCGACGGTATGTACACCTTGCCAGTCTGTATCAGGGTTACTGCCGTCTACAGGGTTCGAGAAATCATAGGCAGGGTTTCTCCTGGGTACAAAGTTGCCATGATAGTAAGCAATATTTCCTTCGGAGTCGGCATAGACAGTGTTGTTAGATGAATTGGTGCGAATATCCATCATTTCTCTGAAACCCTTGTGCCCTGTCTGTTTTGTTCTGATGTAGGACTGTTGCAACGCGTTAACGGGATCCCAGTTTATTTTGGTTGCCACCCACTGACCATCAATTGTGTGAGTAATAGGTCCATGATGTGTGTGGTACATAGGGAAAGTGCGTTCAGAAAGCTTTTCGCCATCTTGATACTTTAATGTGACGTCCGATACTTCAACAGGACGCCACGCGTCACCATACCGGTACATCAGATTTCCGTCCCGCTCTTCAACCTGCTCGATAAATTCATCCATAAAGTCGAGTCGCGTTGATGTATGCATCCAACCTGTATTTTCGTTAAATCCCTGGTAGACAAAAAATTGTCCCCAAGTGACCGCACCATAGGCATTCAGACCCTCTTCACTGATGACATGGACTTCGCCACGAAAGTAGAATGATGTGTGGGGATTTATAAGTAACATCGCGTTACCCGATGCTGTCCGCTCCCCGGCGATAGCAAAACCATTTGATCCTCGAGGTTCTCTCAGGCCGAAGTGTGATTGAGAATCCGTGAGTGATAGCAGCGGGTTTTTTGTCTGGTGCGATGAACCGTAAAACTCGCGAATACCTGCAAGGGGTATCTGTTCAATATCGCCACCGATTGAACCCTCTGAAAAAAACATCGGCATCCAAGGTTCGAACCGAGTGAGTAACTTGGGTTTGACCTCGGGGTGTGTCGCTAAGTAGAAATTTAACCCGTCTGCATAGGCATCACACAGTGCCTTTAGCCAATCAGGTGAAGCCTCATAAGCGTCTTTCGCTTCATCTGTCGTCATGTAAAGTCGTGCGCGCAGATCACTGAACAGCGCATCTTCCCCTTCAACCTCGGCGAGTCTGCCGATTGCCCAGATATAATTGCGCTCTACCCGGTTAAAATCATCCTCCGCTTGTGCAAAGAGGAGGCCAAACACGGTATCGGCATCTGTCTTGCCATAGATATGTGGCACGCCATAATCATCTCGGATGATTTTGATGTTGGCGGCTCTGGCCTGAAGTCTGGTGAATTCTTCAGTTGATAGATGGTTAGACTGATTTGAAGAGACGACTGTGTTGTTCGCGTCTCCTGGTTTCATTTGACCTACGGTTTCGGATTTTTCACCGCATCCGGCAAGAAGCGTGATGATAAGCAGGATGCTAGTTTTGTAAAACTTAGGTTGGTTTTTCATAAATTTGGCTTATTGTTATTTTTTGAGTATAGGTTTAGAACGCCGCTCGACGTTGTTGTATCTGTTTTTTTGCTAACCCGGATTGTCATACTATCTCTTGATACCTAATACCTTTTGAGTACAGGTCTTGGCATTTTTCAATTTTGCATGGGCGAATGTATCGTGGAATTTTACTTGCCCGTTTGATCTTTACGATAAAGACGGAAGTAACTTCTCAACCAACCTGACCCAGTAGGTTGAGCCTACTGGTAGCACATCGTCATTAAAGTCATACCCTGGATTATGCACTGCGCAAGACCCTTCGCCGTCTCCGTTACCTGTCCAGATGTAGCTACCCGGCTTTTCTTGCAACATAAAAGCAAAATCCTCGGAGCCCATCGCTGGCTTGGGATTCAAATTAACTCTGTCGGCGCCTACGATACTGGCAGCGACTTCCCCTGCGACGTCAGATTCTGTCTTTGAGTTAATGGTGGCTGGGTAACGTTTTTCATAAAAGAAATTGGCCTGCGCCCCGTAGGCACGTGCGATCTCGGTTGCCATGATGCGCATTTTTTCTTCCATCAGGCTCTGAACCTTCGGTGAGAAGCACCGTGTACAACCTCTGATCTCCACCTCGTTAGGTATGACGTTGTAGGCGTCGCCAGCATGGAATTGCGTCACGCTGATGACGGCTGGCTCCTGTGGGTCGATAAATCGACTGATGATTGACTGATAGGCTTCAACAATTTTTGTACCGACCAACATGGGGTCGATAGTGAACTGGGGCATTGCGGCGTGACCACCTTTGCCGGTAATGGTCAGCCTGAAAATATCGAATGCCGCCATCATGGGTCCAGACTTGATCGCGAAAGTGCCTACGGGCATACCGGGAATATTATGCATGCCGAACACAGATTCCACCGGATATTTATCGAACAACCCTGCTTCAATCATAGCCCGACCACCACCTTCGTTTTCTTCTGCCGGTTGAAAAATAAAATGTACAGTGCCTTCAAAGTCTGATTCCTCAGCCAGGTATTTTGCTGCGCCTAACAACATTGTGGTGTGGCCATCGTGGCCACAGGCATGCATTTTGCCCGGGTTTACTGAAACATGATCAAAATCATTAGCTTCCTGAATAGGTAGCGCATCGAGGTCAGCTCTCAACCCAATCGCGACGTTACCCCGACCTTTTTTCAGTGTGCCAACGACGCCGGTACCGGCAATACCGGTTTCTACCTCAATGCCAAAACTCTCGAGTTTTTCTGCCACGATTCGTGCTGTTCTGTGCTCTTCGAAGGCAATTTCAGGGTGGGCGTGGATATCACGTCGCCAGCCAGTCATTTCTTCTTTGTATTTCTCAATTGACTCGATGGTTTTCAAGACATTCTCCTGTTGGCTGCTTAGTAGTACCTGTAAGTGAGTAAAAGGTTTTCTGATCCATATATTCGGGATAATTTACGGAGTAAAGCTCGCCATTGCAATTTCCTCCTCAAGTTTTGATACTAGTCGTCCTGCTGGAGCGCGCGGGCTGGTTCATTGACCCACCGAGCGAATACAAGCCAATTGAAAATCAAGAGACAAGAATGTTTCCACCCGAAGCAATACAAGCTGCGTTGGTCGAGTTTATGCCACTTTTTTTCACCGTGATCAGTGTACTGCTGGTTTTGTGGATTGCACACATGTTGTTAATTGCGCGCCAGACCAACCTCGGAAGCGAAAAGTTGTTGCCGAGATTACTGACAATGATGGGGTTGACGCTTATTGGCATGGTTGTCATTGTCTTGGCGATACCCGTTGAATCGGATACAAGAAATCAAATCATTGGCCTCATTGGTCTGGTGATCTCTGCAGTATTTGTTTTTTCATCAGGCAATATATTTGCCAATTTAATGGCTGGCATTCTGTTAAGAGTGACGTCTCCATTTCGAGTAGGGGACTTTATTCAGGTTAATGAGCATTTTGGCAGAGTCGCTGAGCGAGGGCTATTTGATACCGAAGTCCAATCCGAGAGCCGTGAGTTGATTGTGATACCAAACACAATCTTGGTGACGCATCCGGTCGCAACAGTTCGAAATTCCGGCGCAATTGTCTCTACCAGCCTCTCATTAGCGTACGATCTGAATCACAATCAAATTCGTCCCTTGTTACTTGAAGCGGCGACTGCAATCGGTCTGAAAGAACCCTTTGTGCATATTCAAGCGCTGGGTGATTTTTCTATCAGCTACCGAATCTCTGGTGTCTTGACCGAAGCAAAAGAATTGATCGCTGCACGATCAAACCTTCGTATTGCTGTGCTGGATATCCTTCATCGTGAGCATATTGAAATAGTCTCTCCTGGGCAGCGCCAACTTGATGCTGCGGAGAAAGCCCTGCCTCGATCTGCGAGGCAGAGAGAGAAACAAAAAGCATGGGTTGATAATACTGTGGCGGAAGAGATTGTTTTCGATAAGGCCGAACAAGCCGAGCAGTTTAGTACCGAAAAGTCTCAACTTCATGGGGGAATTGCGGCGTTGGAAGAGCAATTGAAGACCGCTGAGGGTGAAGAAAAGCAAGTGGTGTCACTTGAGTTAGAGCACATGAAGGAGCAGTTGGCGACGCTTGACCTAATCATCGCCGAGGTGCTTGAAGAGAAAAAATAGTTTTTAATTGTCATGATGAGTTCTTTGCCACTTTGTAGACAGAGAACATTTAGCCAAAACAGGAGCCAGGTTTGATGAACGGATTTGATTCGAAGTTAGTTATTTGTGGCGATTATCGCCATCCTCGGCAGATGCTAAACGACCAGACCTATGATGGTCATGTATCGATTCACGATGACAAAATGGCAGAAGACTTAGGCTTTAGTGGTGCGCCGATAGAAGGCCCGACGCATTTTAGCCAGTTCGTTCCTCTCTTGGCAGAAGTGTTTGGTCAGACATGGTTTGAGACGGGGTGTATTAGTTCACATTACCTGAATATGGTCGTAGAGGGGGAAGAGGTGCGCGCTTTTGTTGAGCGTCCAGCTGAGAGTGCAACAATGACACGAATTTGGGCTGAAAAGCGCGATGGCACACCGGTGCTTTCTGGTACGGCCAGTGTAGGGTCTGGGGATGAGTTATCAGAGCTTGATCAGCGTCGGGCGAAACTTAAGGCGTCAGATCAGCTTGTGATTTTGTCTGAACTCTCGGTTGGCATGAAAGGAAAGAAAGATGAGTTGGTGTCGATGGGCTTTGACCAGAATATGGGCGACCTTTACCCATTTAGCTTAAATGATAAGTTACGTGGAATTACCGAATTGTCTTCCTGGTATACCGCAGAGGGTGGATCCGGCTCGCCCTGGGGGAGAGCCATTATTCCTCTAGAAATGATTAGTGTGCTGACACAATACAGTTCTCGAGAGGCTGGTTTTCCAGTAAAAGGGCCAGCCGTTGGATTGTTTGCAGATCAGGAAATCAAGTTGATCGACGGTCCCCTGTTTGTCGGTCAAGCCTATCGTTTGCAGCGAGAAATTGTCTGCTTAAGTGAGAGTCGGCGTGTTGAATCGAATTGGGTAATGACTTCGGTATACGACGCCGAGTCCGGAAAATTAGTCGCAGAATGTTTATTAAACTCCGCGACCTTAAAAGACTCGTACGCCAAATATGCCGAAGAAGCTGGAAAGTTAGGAAAGGTGCTCTCTTAAGCTCCCTGCTATATCTGAAACATGTTGATCAACGACACCCATTGTAGTGAGCGCTTCTTCGAGGCGTAGGACATATTCAATATTGGTGCCGCTAGGTCCTGCAGCCCGTTTAATTTGTTCCACTATCTCGTGGAGTGCTGACGCCCCAAGGTAGTCTGGGTTTCCCGGCGTTGCAAAATAGGTCAGTCCGCTTTGCTTGTGACCGCGGATATCAAGCTCGATTTGAAGTCTTTTGTAGCCGCCTTTTTCCCTGTAGTCGAGATGTGCAAGTACGGCCTCAGCTTGGGCTGGGTCTATGCGGTAGGCAACGCCCCAACAAGTACTATTAGGGGAGGCGTGTAATGTGACAACTCTGCCGGGGTATGCCGGCACACCTCTGTGATCGGCTGAACCCTGCCAGAACCTGCGGACATAGCCTCTGATAGCGGCGGGTGCTTGCTCTTCATATGGGAAGTCAGCTCTCCATATTAAAGAGCCGTAACCAAATATCCATAGAGGAGTTTCATGTTGCATGGGTCAATAGAAAATTTTAGTTTCCGATTCGGTATCTGAGCTTAATCACAAAAACATCGACAAGCCGCTCAGACCATGAGGACCTGATAAGTTCAGAAAAACTGTCCTGCGGTCGGCTGTCGACATTTGAACCCCGTGTATAGACAACAAATAAATCAGACAGCGGGGCAATTTCCCATCGGTACCTTGCCTGAAAGGTTAGACGACTAATACTGAAATCTCGCAGCTGTTCATTGTCCCCCCTGAATTCTTCGATGAGGTCTCCGTCTCCTATCGGTACGGACCATCTCTGATCTTCGAATGCTTTAATGCCAGCCCATTGTGCCGTAATCTTGAATTGCTGACGGGCGCTCAGGAAATAATTCGCCTCGATACGAGGTCGCCAGATGGAAGTATTGAATGTTGTAAAGTCCCTGCCTTCGTCGTGAATCAACCATCCTTTCTTGTCTTCATAGGTGATAAAAGATGAGAATGAAAAGCGATCAGTAGGCCGCCACGTGACGTTGAGTTCATATTCCATCGAACGTCCGCCAATGTCTTCATCCTTATAAAAAACACCATATTCGGTACTCAGTTTCTTTGAGCCGTCGGTCCCATAGAGCACGCCGGTGCTGACTCTGCCATCAATTTTAAATGCTCCGTTGCCGCCACTATTCACGTCATCCCATCGACTCGGGAAGTACTTGAGCTCGGTGACAAGTAAGTTGTTGTTGTTAAAAAATCGTTCTTGGGATGAGAACAGTCCCGAGCGCACATTTTTACCGTCGGTGTTGTATTGCTGAGTAAAGCCAAGGGATGTTTCCCTTGACTTGATATGTGAAAATCCCGATTCGCTTCGTTTGTAGTCGTAATCCACGCCAACGAGATCATTGCGTCGTAGGAACCCCAGATCGTTGATGTCGAGGTCTTCATCGTAATAGTCGAAGCTCATGCTATGCTCTCGACCCCGAGAAGGATTGTATTGAACATCGACAAACCCTCCCGCACCGGTGATATCATCAACGTCACTGAACATGAACTGTGCATCCGTGTTCCACTTTCCCTGACGGGAAAGGTAATGACCATCTAGGGAATGCACCATAGCTTGGCTTTGGGGATGATCTACAATAGTGCCGAGCCAGCCAAAACCTCTTCTGGCGCCGGTACTGGTGTCTTCATACAACACTCTGCCAATACCGAATTCACGCCCATCCTGAACCACGCTAAGGGGATTCGAGTCTAACTCACCTTCCAGCAACGTATCTTCCTCGAATGCAGTCAGCAGACCGTATCTCAGTTTCCCGTTTTGACCGGTTATCTTAGCCGCTCCGAATAATTCCGAGGGTTGATTTCGCTCGACGCTTTCAAGCT